>Ga0181574_10000043_pt1 | contig 129190 bp, 125 predicted proteins | sample 101ome_24_FD_145600 | JGI IMG/M metagenome (GOLD analysis project Ga0181574, IMG submission 145600) | Coastal salt marsh microbial communities from the Groves Creek Marsh, Skidaway Island, Georgia - 101410AT metaG (spades assembly) | ecosystem: Environmental > Aquatic > Marine > Intertidal... | reverse complement strand
ACAAAGTTGGCGCCAATGAAGCCTGCCCCTCCAGTGACAAGTAACCCGCGACTCATGTGTTCTGGTCCTCAATGGTGTGTTTCAAATCGGCGAGCATCTCGCGCAACGCATAACGCCAAGGGTGACCGCTATAACTAAGGACGGTTCGGGTATCAGTCTTCTCCAGTACGCTGTAAGAGGGTCTCGTCGCGGGGGTTGGATACTCCCTTGCAGGAATAGGAAGCACGGTAGCGCGGCGGTCGATAAGCCCCAGGGTCAGCGCCTCCTCCTGAATAGCGAGAGCAAAATCGAACCAGCTACAGGCGCCGCTATCGCTCCAATGGTATATCCCGGAGCATCCGGTGTTATCCCGCAACGCCCAACAAACGCGGGCCAATTCCCTCGCCCAGGTCGGGGTGCCGATCTGGTCCTCGACAATGGATAGTTGCTCTCTCTCTTGCATGAGTCTGAGCATGGTTTTGACAAAATTCCCCCCATGTCGGGAATACACCCACCCGGTGCGCAGCACGATATGCCCTGCAGCCGCACTCAACACAGCCCGTTCACCCTCAAGCTTGGTTTTGCCATAAACCCCAAGCGGCTGGGGCTCGTCTGTTGGCTTGTAGGGTTCGCCAGCTGAGCCATCAAAAACAAAATCCGTGGAGATGTGAATCACGCGGGCGCCAGATCCGGTAGCCCAGGCCGCCAAGTTTCGTGGACCAACAACGTTGGCCGCCTCTGCCTGCTCCGGCTCGTCTTCCGCCCGATCTACGGCAGTGTAGGCCGCTGCATTAATAATCGTTGTGGGATTAGCGCGATCAAGATAGCGGGTTACCTGCTCAGCATCGGCGATATCAATCTCGGCCCGGGTCACATAGGCCGCGTCGCAAGCAGAGGGCTGTGTCAGCTCGAGCTCGCGCCCGAGCTGGCCTCCGGCACCGAAAATAACCACATCGGTCATGGCAGGCGGGCGTCTATCCAGTCCGCAAAAGCTGCCATGATCTGCGGGCCCTCGGGCTCGTTGAAAATCTCGTGGTAAAGCTGGGGCAATAGGGTAAAGCTAAGATCCTGGGACCCGACGCGGGCAACGAAGTGCTCTGACCCCGAGGGCGCGGCCATCGAATCGGCTTCACCATGCATCACTAGAAGAGGCAGGGTAATCTCACCCGCCCGCTCAATCACCTCACCCATGGTGGTCAGCAAGCCATACGCCAGCCCGGCAGTGACCTTACCGTGGTTCACTAGGGGGTCGTTGTTGTAGGCCTCCACGACTTTCGGATCTCTGCTCACGCCGTTGGCATCCAGCGCCAATACCCCCAGACGGGGTAATACCCTTGCCAACAGACCCACAACCTTCAGCAGGACAGGCGAGGGAGGTTCTCCAGCTTCAAACGCCGGCCCGCTCAGTAGTGCACCGTGATACTGGCTTTGGTCTTCTAGCATAAGCCTTGAGACAATCAAGCCACCCATACTATGGCCAAGAATAAAACAGGGCTTTTCGGGGTCGGCTGTGTCCAAATGGGCTCGGCACTCCCTTACTCCGGTTAGAAAGTCATCGAAGCGTTTTATAAAAACCCGGTGGCCGGGAGACTCTCCATGTCCAGGGTGATCCAGTGCAACCACCGTGAGACCTCGGGCCGCAAATACCTCAGCAAGTGCCTGATAACGACCGCTATGCTCCCCAAGACCGTGGACGATAATGATCGACCCTCTTACAGGGCCTTCCGGCTGCCACTGTCGACAAAAAAGGCCCGAGGGAAGTGTGATAGTTTTAGGAGCCATCATCATTCCGTCCTTGCAATATAACCGATCTACTCCGTGGATACTGGAGTCAACCACTCGCCGTAGCGGGCGGACCGTCCTCTGACGGCATCGAAATAAATAGCCTGCAGTTTCTCCGTTACCGGCCCTCTGCGGCCCTCACCAATCTGGCGACGATCGAGCTCCCGAATTGGCACGACCTCGGCTGCGGTCCCCGTGAAGAACGCTTCATCACAGATGTATACCTCGTCCCGCGTAATTCGTTTTTCACGAACCTGATAACCCTCATCAGCAGCAATCTGAAATATCGCGTTGCGGGTGATGCCATCCAGACAAGAGGTCAGATCGGGGGTGTAGATCACTCCATCCCGAACCATAAAAAAGTTTTCGCCGCTGCCCTCGGCAACATACCCCTCGTTATCAAGCAGCAGTGCTTCCTCGCACCCGCTGTCCAGTGCCTCACGAAGCGCCATGATGGAGTTGATGTAATTGCCGTTTGCCTTGGCTTTGCACATCGTAATGTTGACGTGGTGGCGGGTGTAGCTCGATGTCCGCACTGCAATGCCCCGGTCTCGCGCCTCGGGATCCATATAAGATGGCCATGGCCACGCCGCAACCATCACATGGGTTTTCAGGTTATCTGCACGCAGACCCATGCCCTCTGAGCCAAGAAAACACATGGGGCGCAAATACCCCTCCTCAAGCTCGTTAACTCGAACTACTTCGCGCTGGGCTGCGTTCAATGTCGCCTTGTCCCAGGGCATATCCATCTGCAATATTTTGGCCGAGCGAAAGAGGCGATCGGTGTGCTCTCGCAAGCGGAAAATACAGGTGCCCTGACTGTCGGTCTTATATGCCCTGACGCCCTCAAAAACGCCGAGGCCGTAGTGGAAAGTGTGGGTCAACACATGGACTTTTGCCTCCTGCCAGGGAACCAGCTCTCCATCTAGCCATATTTGCCCACTGAGCTTGGACAGATCCATGTAATACCCTCTTAATTTTCCACAAGGCTGCTATCTGCCAGCCCAGGTAGTGTAGGGAGGCCCGGCAGAATCTCATTACGGATAGCGGTAACCGTTATCAGCGTCTCTTTAAACTTATCAATGAGCCCTAGAGGCTCGGCCCCAGTCAGTACCGCACGGTGCACATGAGCACGATACGCCAAGTACGTCAGTCTGAGTTTTTCTCCTTGGTCTTCCGACAATATGCCGTGGCCGGCCAAGGAGGCCAGCAAGTTTACAACATCTGTGTCTCTCGCGAGCTCCGGATATTTCGATGCCGCCTTAAGAACCAGATATTGCACAATAAATTCAATATCAACGATGCCTCCAGGGTCACGCTTGAGGTCAAACTGGCCGACTGTACCCCCAATACGACTCTCCCCTTCATTAAACATACGCTGCCTCATGGATACTACGTCTTCAAGTAGCTGCCCTGCGTCCCGCTCCCGGCGAAGCACCGCCAGCCTTGCCTCTACCAGAGCCTCACAGAGCGCCGGATCCCCCGCCACCGGCCTCGCCCGCACAAGGGCTTGATGTTCCCAAGTCCACGCTGACTCTTCCTGATAGCGCAGAAATCCCTCGTAAGTCACGCAGGGTAGGCCGGATTGGCCGTTGGGTCTGAGGCGCATATCCACCTCATACAACTGCCCCGATGCGACGTTGGTTCCCAGAATATGAACCACCCGCTGCGCAAGCCGAGCAAAAAAACGAGAATTATCGAGCTGCCGTGGTCCAGTGGTTTCACCATCGGCGCCGTCAAATACGAACACCAAGTCCAAATCAGACCCATAGCCCAGCTCGATTCCTCCAAGCTTGCCATAACCCATAACGGCAAAACCGGCGGTATCTCCCCCCGGCTCCCCATGGCGTGAAACCAGTTCCGCCTTTGCTACATCGATAGCATGTTGAATGATGACTTCTGCCAGAAAAGTCAGGTTATCGCTAGCCTTCATGATGTCGAGCCGACCGATCAATTCACTCGCGGCCACCCGCAGCACTACTCCATCCTTAACTGTGGCCATCACCTGCATCTGCTGCTCGAGATCATCCTGAGGAATTCTCAAAAGCTGTTCTCTGACAAGGGTCGCCATCTCTTCTCTGTTGGGTGCGCTGTAAAGTCGCTCCTCGTGGAGCAATTCTTCAACCAGTTCGGGCCGCCGCTCAAGCTTTGAAGCAATCCAGGGGCTTGCGCCGTTAAGCCACACCAGTTTGCTCAAAGCCACCGGGTTTTCGTTCATTAATACGAGATACGCGCTCCGTCGCAGGACCGCGTTAACAAAGGGCAGAGTTCTGATAAGACCAGTATCCGGCGACTCGGTAGAGGCCGCCGCATCGATCAGTTGGGGAAGAAACTGTTCAAGGCGCTTGCGTCCGTCGTTCTGCAACATGAGGACTCTTGTGCTCCCCATCAGCTGCTGAAGCGCATCCCACGTAGATTTGGGTTCCTGAAAGCCGCGCTTACGTAGCGAGTCCTCTGAGAGCTCATCCCAGCGCAGGCTCGGCGAGGCGGGTGTACTCTCGTTTTCTCCGAGATTTACGAGCTCGCTAAAGTAATGGCTGATGCCATGGCGCTGCCTATCAATCTCTACAAGTAGCTCGGACCAATCCTTGGCTCCCATGAGGCAGGCCAATCTCGACTGGTTTATTTCCTCCGTAGGCAACGTTTGGGTCTGCTCATCGGCTATACCCTGCAACGCATTCTCGAGCCGGCGAAGAAATCGGTAACCGCTGTTGAGTCCATCACGGTCTTCGCTGGAAATGAACTCAAGATTCATCAGCGCATCCAAGGCGGACTTTAGGGATCTGGTCTGAAGCAGCGTATTGCGGCCCCCGTGGATTAACTGTTTACACTGAACGATGAATTCGACCTCCCGAATTCCTCCAGACCCTCGCTTGATGTTGTCCTGAAGCTGGAGCCGCCTGGTCTCTGCCTCGATGGTTTTTTTCAAACCTCTCAGTGAATCGATAACCCCAAAGTCCGTGTAACGCCTATAAACAAAGGCTCGAAGCATATCCTCAAGCGGCGCTACTGCCTCTGTCGAACCGGTGATGGCCCGCGCCTTGACCATCGCATAACGCTCCCACTCCCGACCATGCTCCTGCAGGTAGAGCTCCATGGCGTTGTAGTTGGTAACTAGTGCACCGCTGCCGCCGAATGGCCGCAACCGCATATCCACTCGAAAACAGAATCCATCGGCAGTGTGGGCGTCGAGGAGCTTGATCACCGACTGCCCCACTCGGATAAAGAACTCTTGATTACTGATGGATTTCTTTTTCCCAGTGGTTGAACCTGCCTCCGGGTAAAGAAATATAAGATCGATATCGGAGGACAAATTGAGCTCATTGCCGCCAAGCTTCCCCATGCCGAGCACAACCAACTCTTGTGGCGCCTTAGACCACTCGCCCACAGGGTTGCCGTAACGGCTCTCCCAGTGGGAGGTCGCCCAGGTCACCGCGTAAAAAATCGCGGTATCAGCAAGGGTGGAGAGTCCCGACAGTGTCTCATCAAGATCTGCTACACCTGAAAATTCTCTCGCTACTAGACGAAGCATCTGTCGGTTTCTGAAACACCGAAGACCTGCCATGACGGCAGACTCGTCATTAGCGCTTTCGAGGGCCTCGGCCAATTCCTGCTGGAAATCTTCTTCCGACATGGGGACAGCGCCGAACAGGCAGTCGTTCTCTATCGCGGCTTGCACCCAGTGGAGTTGTTTGAGCACTTGGTCTAGAAAAAAATCACTCGTCGAGATTACGAGCTCGAAGGCATCGAGCACCTGTTTTTTTTTCAGCGTCTTCTGCAAGGAGGAAAACAGCGTCGGATCGAGTTGATCCCTAAGGCGCTGCCAAGCCAGATCCCGTGTTGGTTCTAGGGCAGGAAGTATTGCCAAAGATCAATCCTCGATAGCTGGAGCGACCCGCAAAACCTCTTCGATCGTTGTTTCACCGCGGGCAACTTTCTCTGCTCCTGCCTGACGCAAGGGCACCATCCCACCTGATTTGGCAGCATCACGGATGTCAGAGATGTTGTGGTGGGCGCCAATATGGCTCTGCAAGTTTTCATCGGCCACAAGCACTTCATAAATGCCCTCCCGTCCGCGATAGCCAGTCTGACGGCAGTGCTTGCAGCCTTGAGGCCGATAAACGGTATCAGGCATCGGCTGGTCCTTAGCATCGCACAAGGACGCCCAGGCTGCTGTGTCGAGTAGCTCTGGTTCCTTACAGGCTTCGCACAGGCGGCGCACCAACCGCTGTGACATCACACCGCGAACCGTCGCCCGAATCAAAAATGGCGGCACACCCAATTCAATCAATCTGGAGATTGCACTGGGCGAATCGTTGGTATGCAGTGTGCTTAAAACCAAATGACCCGTGAGTGCAGCCTGTATAGCCATGTTGGCTGTTTCCAAATCACGAATCTCGCCTACCATAATGATGTCAGGGTCCTGGCGCATGAGGGCGCGTACACCGGTGGCAAAGTCGAGATCAATCGCCTGATTCACCTGCATCTGATTGAAGGTCGGCTCCATCATTTCGATAGGATCCTCGATCGTGCAAACATTCACCTCACTGGTGGAGAGCTTACGTAACGTGGAATAGAGCGTTGTTGTCTTGCCAGACCCAGTGGGCCCGGTGACCAGTACGATCCCGGTTCCCTGTTCAATCATGCCCTGCCAGCGGTGATAATCATTTCCGCGCAATCCCAAATCTTCAAAAGACTTGAGTAGCACCTCTGGATCAAAGATTCGCATAACCAGCTTTTCACCAAAGGCAGTTGGCAAGGTAGATAACCTGAGCTCAATTTCGTTGCCCTGTGGGGATCGGGTTTTCAATCGGCCATCCTGGGGTCGGCGCTTCTCGGCAACATCAAGCCGCGCCAGAATTTTCAACCGGCTGGTAACGGCTGCCGATACCGCATCGGGTAACTCGTAAACCTTATTTAACACTCCGTCGATGCGAAAACGAACGTTACCGATGCCTCGTCGGGGCTCAATGTGAATATCGCTTGCTCGCTGTTCGAAAGCGTATTGAAGCAACCAATCGACTACCTTCACGATGTGCTGGTCGTTCGCATCTGGCTCATCGCCCCCTAGCTGCACCATGGCTTCAAGGTTAGAGAGGTCCGTTCCCGCCTGAGTCCTGTTGAGCGCTCCCTCGACAGAGCGAGCCATCGCATAGAATTCACGGGTGTAACGACTGATCTCTCGAGGGTCCGCCAATACCCGTTTAATCGGCCGCCTTATGACGTGCTCCAAATCTCGTTCCCAGGCGCTGACCCAAGGCTCGGCACTGGCCACGGTAACCTGATCCTCCGATATCGCGACCGCCAGGATGCGATGCCGTTCAGCAAACGCTTCTGACATCACTTCTGCGACAGCCTTTACGTCCACCTTTAGGGGGTCTATCTCGACGACTTCTTGTTGCGTTTGCTCCGAAAGAAAGCCCAAGAGAGCGGGCATATCCCAAACAGCTTGCTCCCGCGACGGATCCGCCAGCTTTTGCTCGGCCATAACAACAAGGGGGTGAATAGCTGTCTGTCGCATTCCTCGAAGGCGCAACAAATCTTTGGCGGACAAGCGGTCCTCGCGCACCATAGCCTCAGCTAACGTGGTCACATCAAGCCGGGTCTCCGAAGGAAGTGTCATTGCGGTTTCCATGACTGCAGTTTACGGACTATCCGTCCGTTGTCACGGCCTTATAACCACTCCTCAGAAGAGACTATCCAGCGTGAAGGACAGTGCTTTGGAGCAGGTGCTGGCGAACACCATGTGGCCGCGGAACCTCGACACCGGGCATCTATCAGCCAACAATTGCCGAGATTTCCAGTCCCTATTTCCGGTACTCTAGACGACTTTTTTCGAGCTTCAGTTCGCTTTCACCTAACCACTTAGGGTCTTATACCGTGCCGTCGCCCCTTGAGCATATAAACTGGTTTCGACACACCAGTCCCTATATCCGTAGTCACCGGGGGCGGACCTTTGTCATTCATTTGGGCAGCGGTGCCCTTCACAGCCCGGTCTTCCCGCATCTGATTCACGACCTCGCGCTCCTCCACTTGTTGGGCGTCAAGCTTGTGCTCGTACACGCGACCAGAGGCGAGATAGAGGCCGCGCTAAACGCACTTGAGGTTGAGGGCTCTTTGCATCAAGGTGTTCGGATCACCACCGAGGAGGTGCTCGGAGTCGTTCGCGATGTAGTAGCCAGTCAACGCCTGCAGCTTGAAAGCCAGCTCTCCGCCGGACTGCCCGACTCCCCGATGCACGGATCCAAGCTACGAGTCGTTAGCGGCAATTTTGTGACTGCGCGGCCACTCGGTGTCGTCGACGGCATTGATTTCCAATTCACCGGTGCAGTTCGTCGACTCGATGCCGCGGGAATGTCAGGCGTGCTGGATAACGACGGTATTCTGCTGCTTTCGCCCCTCGGATTTTCGCTGACCGGTGAAGTCTTCAACATCAGTGCCAACGAGCTTGCCACCGCTGCGGCCATAGCACTGGGAGCTGACAAGCTCATCATGATGGATAAAGCCCCTGGATTGCTCGATGAAACGGGGGAGTTGATACGTCAGCTCACCGTGGATGATGCGCGAAAAATCCCTATCAAAGATTCCTCTCAGGCGGAGCATCGGGACGCCGCTTGCCGCGCTTGCGATCAAGGGGTTCACCGAGCACACATTATCAGCTATGAGCGAAACGGCGCCTTGATAGAAGAGTTATTTACCCACGACGGTGGCGGCACCCTCATCAGTCAGGAAGTGTATGAACGAGCGCGTCGAGCCACCGTGGAAGATATTGCAGGGGTTCTGGACCTCATTCGCCCCTTGGAAGATCAGGGCGTTCTTGTGCGTCGCTCCCGAGAGCGACTGGAACAGGAAATAAACAACTTCCGAGTGCTCGAACGGGACGGCAGAGTTATTGCCTGCGCAGCTCTGTATCCCTTTGGAGATTCATCGATGGCCGAGATCGCCTGCGTCGCAACCCACGAGGATTACCGCCGCGGCGGGCGGGGCCAGCACCTTTTGGAACTGCTTCAGGAAGAGGCTAAAAAGGAAGGCCTGCTCTCTCTTTTTGTGCTCACCACCCAAAGCGCTCATTGGTTTCTTGAGCAGGGATTCAGCGAAGGGAGTCTTGAAAAGCTACCCGCTGAGCGTCAGGCGCTTTATAACCTGCAGAGAAACTCCAAAGTACTGATACGGGAAATCACCTGATCGGTCCCCGCGCCGTCGCCCCCTGCCGTGTCGGGAGTGCTAAACTGCCATCCCTGAAAATTTAATCCACTCAAAAAAAATCTGCTCCGAGAAATTCTCATGCCTCAATATCGCTCAAAAACGTCAACCGGTGGCCGCAATCAAGCAGGTGCTCGCGCCCTGTGGCGAGCGACTGGCATGACCGATGGAGATTTCGAAAAGCCGATTATTGCTGTAGTGAACTCCTTCACCCAGTTTGTGCCTGGCCATGTCCACCTCAAAGACCTTGGTCAACTGGTGGCTGGAGAAATCGAGGCCGCGGGCGGAGTCGCCAAGGAATTCAATACCATTGCAGTAGATGACGGCATTGCGATGGGTCACGACGGCATGCTTTATAGCTTGCCCTCACGAGATATTATCTCGGACTCGGTGGAATACATGGTTAACGCCCATTGCGCCGATGCCATGGTATGTATCTCAAACTGCGACAAGATCACGCCCGGCATGCTCAATGCGGCGATGCGGCTGAACATCCCCTGTATTTTTGTCTCGGGTGGGCCTATGGAGGCGGGCAAGACCAAGCTATCAGAGACCAAGCTGGACCTGGTTGATGCCATGGTGATCGCCGCAGACAGCTCGGTTGATGATGCCACCGTAGAAGAGTACGAGCGTTCAGCCTGTCCGACATGCGGCTCCTGCTCAGGCATGTTTACAGCAAATTCAATGAATTGCCTGACGGAGGCCTTGGGATTAAGTTTGCCGGGAAATGGCTCGCTTCTCGCCACCCACGCAGATAGAGAGGCTCTGTTCCGACGTGCAGGCCAACAGGTTGTCACGCTAGCAAAGCGCTACTACGAGCAGGACGATCTGTCGGTGCTGCCGCGAAGCATCGCAAATCGCACCGCCTTTGAGAACGCCATGGCGCTGGATATTGCGATGGGAGGTTCAACCAACACCATTTTGCATTTACTCGCCGCAGCACAGGAGGCTGAAGTTGATTTCTCCATGGCAGATATCGACGCCCTGAGCCGTCGCATTCCCCAACTCTGTAAGGTTGCGCCGAGCACCCAGCTTTATCACATGGAAGATGTACACCGTGCTGGTGGGGTGATGGCTATCCTGGGGGAGCTGAATAGAGCAGGTCTGGTCGATACCTCCGCCAAGACCGTGCATAGCGACACCATGGCCGATGCACTTTTGGAATGGGACATCGCGACCACCGAGAGCGATGCTGTAAAAACCATGTATTCCGCAGGACCCGCCGGCATCCCGACCCAAACCGCCTTCAGTCAGGATACCCGCTGGCCGAGTCTGGACATCGATCGCGAGGGTGGCTGCATTCGGGCGCTTGATCACGCCTACTCCCTTGAAGGCGGGCTTGCAGTCTTATTTGGCAACATAGCCGAGGATGGCTGTGTTGTAAAAACCGCGGGTGTGGACGATGACAACCTCACCTTTTCCGGCCCTGCGCATATTTGTGAAAGTCAGGAGGATGCGGTTGCAGACATTCTCGAAGACCGCGTAAATCCCGGCGACGTAGTGATTGTTCGCTACGAGGGACCTCGGGGCGGACCCGGCATGCAGGAAATGCTCTATCCCACAAGCTATTTGAAATCCAAAGGCCTTGGCAAAGCGTGCGCGCTGATCACCGATGGGCGGTTTTCAGGCGGCACATCCGGTTTGTCAATTGGCCACGTGTCTCCCGAAGCCGCAGCGGGAGGCGCTATCGGACTGGTTCAACAGGGTGATCCGATTACCATTGATATTCCCAATCGCAGCATAAATGTCGATCTTGATGCGGCTGAGTTGTCCGCGAGAAGAGAGGCCATGGATGGATCCTTGAAGCCGTGGCAGCCCACGAAAGATCGACCCCGGCAGGTCAGTCCGGCACTGAAGGTATACGCCAAAATGGTCACCAGCGCCGATAAAGGCGCGGTCAGAGACCTAACACTTCTCGATTAATTGGCTGCCCACTCTCGATTAACGCTTCAAAGTCGGTACGGTATTTTCCTATCTCTCGCCGTAGGCGCAAATCCTGTTTGCTTGTGCGCTGGTTGAGAACGGATATTATGATTTCCCGTGATATGGTCGTGTTCCTAGCGAATGCCTGTTCATAAGCCGAGTCTCGGTTGTCACGCCGTTTTAGATAAATCTCTCTTGCCTGATCGGGCCAGTCAGGATCATCCACCCGCAGGACCCTCTCCAGCTGCGATACCCAGCGGCCCCGATCCTCAACCCACAAGAAATCGAGCCGCTGGTACTTGGCGCTGCGCTCTTCAATGGCACGTTCCTGCGAGTCCGTAAGGGTCCCCAGAAAGCGGCTAAGATTTTTTTGAAATTGCTTTTGAATATCCTGGTAATAACCGTCATCTGTGCGGGCGAGGTATTTTTTTTCAAGCTCAGCTTGGTCCTTTTGCAGCGTCAGAACAAACTCAATCCGCTGTTCGTGAGACAGGGTGGCACCAAAATTGATGAGCAGGTCGAGCACTTGCCCTTGTAACCGGCTTGCGGCTTCCTCTAGCTGGTCCACCAGTTCATCCAGCTCTACCTCGGTCAAATCCTCATCGAGACTGTCCTCAAATTCGGTTAGCCAAACAACGTAGGCCGGAAGCTCTTCCGCCCGATGCCAATCCAGCAGAGCGTCCACGCGACGATTGAAGTCACTTCGTTGATCGCGACTCAGCGATACGTAATCAAGCACGTACCAACCGATGAGGGTATCCAAACGGTTGTAAAGAAACGTCGTGCTTGAACAGCCACTCAAGCAGAGCAGCACGCCCAGAATCAGCAGGCGCCTAACGCCAAACGGTAATATCAGCCAACTCACTGCTAAAGGCGGGTGTTGAAGATTGCACAACCTCGATGCGATCCCGGCCACTCTGCTTGGCCCGGTACATGGCCGAATCAACCTGCTCGAGCCAGTCGCTCGCACTGCGTGCCTGAGACACATCACATACCCCAATGCTTACGGTCACTTCTCTGTCAGGCAACAACTTGAGGGTTTTAATGGTTATGCGCAACTCTTCAGCGATTTTAGCCGCCGAATGGGAAGCAACATCACTAAGCAGAATGACAAATTCCTCACCGCCAAGCCGAAACAACATATCGACTCCGCGAATCCGATCACTGATCATGCTGACAACGCCCTGCAACACCCGATCGCCCGCTGCGTGACCATGGTAATCGTTGATTGATTTGAAGTGGTCAATGTCCAGCAACAAAAGTGAGGATAGCCGCGCGTAGCGCTCGAAATCAGCCAGATTCCGTTGCGCCTGAGGCGTCAAATAGCGACGGTTGTAAGCTCCGGTGAGAGGATCTGTTAGAGCAAGATCGGCAAGCTCTGCCGATTGTCGGCTCATCAGGCGCATCACCCCAAGAAGCCCTATCATGGTCACCAACAACACAAAATCGGTGCCAACAGGCCATTGGGATAGCCCAACAGCACGCATAACCAAAAGAGAGAGCACCAGCAAAATACCCACTAATAAACCCACGCTGGTTGGCAAGAGACCGGCGATCGCCACGAGCAATGGAAACAACCAGTAATAGTTGTGAGGGTTACCACTGAGGACCGACCACATCAGTATGATGAGGGTGGCAAGTAAGGGCATGATTGGCGGCAGCAAAAAAGTGCCGCGACGGAAAACCCACACTGTGGTGACCAGCACAATGACCTCAACACAACACGCTGAGATCAAAAGCGGGAGCGGACCCCCTGATCCGGACTGACTCTCACCGATGACGGCTGCCAAGGCGGCAATCATGACAAGAAGCATCAGCCGGTAAACGGTGAGACGTCGAGAAAACTCGATGTCTCTGGGGTCGACATCGTAAGGCGCAATCAGGGTTGACTGAAGGAGCTCTTGGCGGAGGGTCGCCCAGGAGAGCTCTCCTGATGACTCGTAAAGCCGCTGCGGGGATTTATTTGCGGCCATCAATCGACGCCTAATACGCTGCCTGAGAACACCGGTATTGTGACACAGCTTCCAACGGCTGCCATCAAACCCGCTGGAGTTGTCCCATGGAAATCAAGCAGCCACTGAAGCGTCCATATCAAGAGCTACCAGCGCCGATAAAATGGCGTTAAGTGTTGCCTGAACAATGTCGTGGCTGCGGCCGACTCCACAGGGGCGAGCCCCCTCGACGTTTAGCTGCACGTAACACACCGCCTCCGCATCGGCACTCTGTCCCAAAGTGTGCTCGCTATACTCGACCACAACGATACGGCGGGCAAAATGTGATTCCAACGCGTTAACAAAGGCGTCTATCACGCCATTGCCTCGCCCCGACAAGCCGGCTTCACCCTCCGGGGTGCGTAAAGTAGCGGTCAGCGCATCCTCGCCCTCGTCCCGTGCCAGCTGATAGCGCCCTAGCGTCCACCCCGCCTCACCTCGCAGATAAGTTGACTCAAACAGGCGATGAATGTCTTCCGAGGCCACCTCGGCTTCACTTTTTTCGGCAAGCTCCTGAACAGACTGGCTAAAGTCCACCTGCAGCCATCGGGGTAGTTCATAACCGTAGTCCCGCTGTAGGACATAGGCTACGCCACCTTTTCCAGACTGACTGTTGATACGAATAACCTCCTGATAGGTACGACCGATGTCTCGTGGATCTATGGGCAGGTAGGCAACATCCCATGGATCATCAGCCGAGCGAACAGAAAGACATTTATTAATGGCATCCTGATGGCTACCCGAGAATGCGGTAAACACCAGGTCACCTGCATAAGGATGGCGGGGGTGGACTGGAATTTGGGTACACTCCCTGACCACGGCAATGAGCTCATCCATGCGTTCAAAATTCAGCATGGGGTCGATGCCTTGGCTATACAGGTTCATCGCCATGGTGACGATGTCCATGTTGCCGGTTCGCTCGCCGTTACCCATGAGCGTCCCCTCGACCCGGTCTGCACCAGCCATCACCCCGAGCTCGCCCGCGGCTACAGCGCATCCGCGGTCATTATGGGTGTGCAGCGAGATGAGCAATGACTCCCTGTTCGCTACGTGGTCGCAAAACCACTCTATCTGGTCGGCATAAACGTTTGGAGTGCTCATCTCTACCGTCGCCGGCAAGTTGATGATGACCGGCGCTTCCGGGGTTGGCGCAAGCACCTGGTTTACCGCGTCACATATTTCAACCGCGAAATCCAGCTCAGTGCCAGTGAAGCTCTCGGGGCTGTATTCAAACGTCCACTCGGTCTCTCGGTGGCGCTCAGCCTCTGCCTTTACAAGCTCAGCTCCGGACACCGCAATATCAATAATGCCTTGACGATCGAGTTTAAAAACGTCCCGCCGCTGCACGGTGGAGGTCGAATTATAGAAGTGAACCACCGCCCTCTTGGCGCCCTTCAACGCCTCAAAGGTTTTGGTAATAAGTTCGGCGCGGGCTTGAACCAACACCTGCACGGTGACGTCCCCGGGTATCCGGTCTTCTTCAATGAGCTTCCGCAAAAAATCAAAATCGTGGCTCGATGCTGATGGAAAGCCCACCTCAATGGTTTTAAAGCCCACCGCAACGAGTTGCTCCCAGAGCCTCAGCTTCTGAGCGGAATTCATGGGTTCAACCAGCGCCTGATTGCCATCACGTAAATCCACCGAGCACCAGAGGGGTGCTTTATCGATTACGTGATCCGGCCAACGCCGATCGGGCTTCACCACCGGTGTAAAGGGCTGATACTTGTGGTGACTGAAAGCACCTTGCTTCGAGGTCTGGCTCATGGGGCAACCTGTTCCAAATTAATGAGCCAGCTAGTGTACCTAAACGAACCGATGCTTTTTCACCAAAATCACCCTTAATTGGCCTTAAAATAGTTTTTTTAACTATTTTTTATTTATAATTAGCGTTTATAACCATTATAGGCCGCATATGGAGTTAGACCGAACGGATATCAAAATTCTCGCCCAGCTTCAAGAGCACGGAGGCCTGAGTAATTTAGAGTTGGCTGAGCGGGTTGGGCTAAGCCCAACGCCCTGCGCCCGACGGGTAAAACGACTGGAAGCCGAGGGAGTCATAAAATCCCGAGTGACGCTCCTAGACCAATCGCAACTGGGCCTCTCCCTAACCGCCCACATTGGCGTCACCATGGACCGGCACACCCCCGAACGGTTCGAAGCCTTTGAAGCAGAGGTCGGCGCCTACCCGGAAATCATCGATTGTTGTGTTGTGACCGGTCAAAGTGCCGACTACCTGATCAAGGCAGTGGTAAAAGACATGGCTCATTACGAGCAATTCCTGCTGGGAAAGCTTACGCGGATCCCCGGTGTGACCGGGGTTCACTCCAGTTTTGAGCTTCGCAAGGTAGTATCAAGGACTGCACTACCCCTTGGGGGAAGCAGCGCCAGCCCCGGGCCGAGCTAAGCGCCGTTGCCAAGCTCCTTCTGAACGAGAAAATCGGCGATCTTGAGCATGTTGGCCTGACTGCCGGCCTTTCTCGCTTCGACCAGATACTTTCCGTTCACCATTACCGAAGGGGTGCCAGATATCTTTGCTGATCTGGCGCGCGCCTCCGCCTGATTGACCAGACTGTTGACGCCAAACGCATTGAACGCTTTATCGAAATCGGGACCCGAGACTCCATTGGCCACAAACAAATCCCGCACGGCAGACACCGATCCGAGGCGATTCCGGTCCACATGCATCGCCTTGAAGATTGCACTGTGCATCACGTCGATTACCCCAAGGGTATCCGCCACAAAGTAGGCTTTCGCGTGCAGCTTCATGGTGTCATTCCAGACTGCCGGAGAGGGCTGAAACCGAGCGCCGTCGGGGAGAGTTTTTTTCCAGGTCTCGAGCATGGGCTCGAAGGTATAGCAATGACCACAGCCATACCAGAAGAACTCTGTAACAATGACTTCGTCCGAGGCGCCAACCCTTACCGCCGGGCTAATAACTGTATAGTGAGTACCCACTTCCCAGCTTTCTTGCGCCGTTGCAGAGTAGGACGTGATAGCCAACGAGGTGATCAGAAAGAAAGCGAAGCGGTTTACGAGAGCGTTCAAAGCAACCTCCATCCTGCTGGGGTGATGTCAGTGGTAACCATAGCATGAAGGGGTTTGCGGCCTTTATGGGCTACCATTCTTTGTGACCTTCTGAGAGGACGGAGGTTCCCCCGTCCAGGAAGTACTGCGCTACTGCTTGAGTCCGGAAGCGTAGCTCGCAACGGCTTTGATCTCCAGGTCGCTTAGCTCAAAAGCGGTGGTCCGCATGATCTTTGAATCACCGTCATTGGTTCGCCCCTCTGGGTTCTCATAGCCGGTTCGAAACATCTTGAGCTGGGCCGCGATGTAGTCGGCGTGCTGGCCCGCCAAACCGGGGAAGCCGGCAGGACCGTTACCCTTTCCTGAGGGACTGTGACAACCAGAACAAGCAGCCACCTTGCGCTCCATAATGCCTGACATGTAAACCTTGCGGCCCAGAGCGACAAGGTCTTCGTCAGCCATCTCGCTGGTCCGCTCCTTGGCGTCATAAAATGCGGCTATGTCCGCAAGATCCTGATCGGTCATGTTATCTACCTGACCAGCCATCGCGGCTACCGGACGGCGGCCGTCACGAATATCCTTCATCTGCTTGAGCAAATACTTCTCCCCCAGCCCTGCCAGCTTGGGGAAGTTGGGAACTGCACTGTTGCCATCGACACCGTGGCATGCGCCGCATGTCACAGCCTTGCCTTCACCTGCAGCCGCATCACCCTTGATGATTCCAGCCGCCTGGACAGTAACCACCGAGCCACAACCCAAGAGGAAAACAAGCGTGCGTATTGTGTTTCTTACCAACATGATGTGTTCCCGCTGTAGAGGTTACTTCGCTGACGCCATATAAGTGATGAGCTCTTGATACTCTTCATCGCTGCAATCCGCGCACAAACCCGTTGGCGGCATGGCGTTTAAACCTTTTTTTACCGATGCCACCAGCGCATCCATACCCTTGGCCATTCGAGACTCCCAGGCCGCGACATCGTGGCTTTTGGGGGCGCCCGCAACGCCGCTGACATGACAGGCAGCACAGGCTCGGTTGTATTTGTCCATGTCGGGCTCCGCAAAAGTAGGAGCGGCAAACGTGAGGCTGGCCAGAGCAACGCTGGCGGCAATTGATTTGATCATCTGAATTCCTTTGAGCCGGCTTCTTCGCCTAGCGATAGGTTAATTGCTAGCGAAAGCTCTGCCCCCGCCGAAACGCGCGGTATTATAGACAATCCAGCGCAGAGCACAAAACCCAACTATGACTACAGAAGATGAACAAATACCGCACCTGCCAACCCTCAATTTCCGGCAGGCCACGTTCCTTCAAAGCGCAAGCAAGCTGAGCAACGCACCGATAGACGCCGGATCGGAAGTGGCCTTTGCCGGCCGGTCAAATGCAGGAAAGTCTAGTGCTATCAATACGTTAACTGAGAATTCAAAGCTTGCCCGAACCAGCCGCACGCCGGGCAGAACCCAGCTCATCAACTTTTTCAGCCTCAGCGAACACCAGCGGCTCGTGGATTTGCCGGGCTACGGCTACGCAAAAGTTCCCCTGAAAATGAAGCGGGAATGGAACAGACATATGGAGAGCTATCTCCAGCATCGCCAAAGTCTCCGCGGCTTGATTCTCCTCATGGACGTGCGCCACCCGCTGACGGATCAAGACGAGCAGATGATCGCCTGGGCGGCCGCGGCCGCCATGCCGGTCCACGTTCTTCTAACCAAAGCGGACAAACTAAAAAAAGGGCCCGCAAAAAGCAGCCTGTTGAGTGTTCAAGCCCGCCTTCTGGAATTCGGCGAACTCGCCACCGCCCAGTTGTTCTCATCTCTCAAACGGGACGGCCTGAAAACATTAGAAAAAAAACTGACCGCGTGGCTTACCGATAACTCGGTCCTTACACCCGAGACCAAACCGGTGGAAGAGCCCGACACCCAACAATGATACCTCTCGGGGCGACACCGAGTACTTAGTGGGCTTCATCCCAGTTGTCGCCCATGCCGGCCTCCACCAGCAAGGGGACATCGAGAGCGGCTACTCCCGCCATGACATCCGGTAACGTGACCATCAGCCTATTAGCCTCCGGTTCAGTCACTTCAAAAACCAATTCGTCGTGAACCTGCATAATCATCTTGGCATCAATGCCGTCCGTGGCGAGCCACTCATCAACAGCTATCATGGCGCGCTTAATGATGTCGGCTGCCGTACCCTGCATGGGAGCGTTAATAGCGGTTCGCTCAGCGGCCTGCTGGCGTTGCTTGTTGCGCGCATTTATCTCGGGGAGATATAAGCGCCGACCATAGAGGGTCTCCACATAGCCCTGCTCATGAGCCAAGCTCCGGGTGTCATTCATATAACGAGCCACACCGGGATAACGATCGAAATACCGGTCTATGTATTCCTGAGCCTCGTGACGCCCAAGATTGAGCTGCTTCGCCAAGCCAAAAGCAGACATTCCATAGATCAAACCAAAATTAATGGCCTTGGCCTTTCGACGCTGATCCCCGGAGACCTCGTCAAGGGGAGTGCCAAATACTTCGGCGGCGGTGGCGCTGTGGACATCAAGGTTTTCACTGAAGGCGTGCAACAGACCCGCATCCTGTGACAGGTGCGCCATGATGCGTAATTCAATCTGAGAGTAGTCCGCCGCCACTATTTTATAACCCTTGGGCGCGCAGAACGCCTGGCGAATGCGGCGGCCTTCTTCGGTTCTAATCGGGATATTCTGCAAATTGGGGTCAGAGGAAGAAAGGCGGCCGGTCGCGGTCACCGCTTGATGGTAAGAGGTGTGTACACGACCGCTGACAGCGCTAATCATCTCTGGCAGTTTGTCGGTATAGGTGGACTTGAGCTTTGACAGGCTTCTGTACTCCATGAGCACCGCGGGGAGCGGGTAGTCCAGCGCCAACTCTGCAAGCACGTCCTCCGCCGTTGACGGCGCACCCTTCGGCGTTTTCTTGAGGATGGGCAGCTCGAGTTTATCGAACAGAATCTGGCCCAACTGTTTGGGCGACCCCAAATTAAAGGTTTCGCCTGCCATCTCGTGAGCGCGGGTCTCGAGGGCATCCAAGCGCTGACTCAATTCGTGGCTTTGATCCGCCAGTTTTTGACGATCGACTTGTGCGCCATTCCGCTCAATCCTGGACAAGACAGGAATCAGCGGCAGCTCAAGAGACTCATAAAGACCCGCCAGCGAGGGCACTGCCTGAAGTTTCGGCCAAAGGCTTTCATGCAACCTTAGAGAAATAGCGGCGTCTTCAGCGGCGTAGGGCGCCGCCTGCTCAATGGCAACCTGGTTAAACGTAAGCTGCTTGGCTCCTTTGCCCGCAACCTCTTCAAAGGTAATGGTTTTCTCCCCCAAATATTTCAGCGCGAGGGAGTCCATATCGTGTCGGGTACCGGTGGAATCCAGGACGTAAGACTCGAGCATGGAATCATGAGCGATTCCTGCAAGAGTTATCCCGTAATTGGCCAACACGTTGGCATCGTATTTTAAATTCTGCCCCAGCTTCTTAACGTTAGGATTTTCAAGCAGCGGTTTTAATTCAGCGAGTATTCGCTGACGATCGAGCTGCTGGGGCGCACCCGGATAATCATGCGCAAGAGGCAGGTAAGCGGCTCTGTCCGCGGCGACAGCAAACGAAACCCCCACAATTTCAGCCTCAATGTAATTGAGACTGGTGGTTTCCGTATCAAAAGCAAAGAGGTCCGCACGGGAGAGCGCCTCGAGCCATTGCTGCCAGGAGGACTCCTCAAGGACGGTGTCTATCTCAAGAGGCATCGCCGGTGCTGGTTGGGACTCTTCTGGAGAGGTTGACGATGACTCCCCTGCAAGCGCATCGGACAGCCAGCTCTTAAACTCCAGCTCCTTAAACCACTGCACCAACACCTCATCGTTCGCCGGTACTGTTTTTAGTTGGTCCGGCGCCAGAGACAAATCGCAATCGGTTTTGATGGTGGCAAGTTGGTAGGACAGCCTGGCATCACTCTCGCTAGCCGCAAGTTTGGCGGCCAGGCTCTTTGCGCCCCTCACCTCGAGATCTGCAACCTGGTCTAGATTGGCATAAATTGCGTCGATTCCACCGAGCACCGTAAGGAGCGCCAGCGCGGTTTTTTCCCCGACGCCGGCCACCCCGGGAATATTGTCAACCTTGTCTCCCTGCAGAGCCAGCAGATCGATGATGAGCTCCGGTGGAATACCAAATTTCGCCACCACGCCATCGCTATCCATCAAAGTATTCGTCATGGTATTAACCAGCGTGACATGGTCATTAACCAGCTGGGCCATATCCTTGTCGCCTGTGGAGATGAGCACTGAATCACCACGGTCCGACGCCTCTTTGGCAAGCGTGCCTATAACGTCATCAGCTTCTACGCCAGACACACATAAAAGCGGCAATCCCATGGCGCGGATAATCTCGTGGATCGGCTCAATTTGTTCGCGCAACTCCTCGGGCATAGGCGGCCGATTCGCCTTGTAGTCCGCGTACATGTCGTTTCTGAAGGTGGGACCTTTCGCATCAAAGACGACCACAACCTCGCCGTCGGGGTAATCGGCGATGAGTTTTTTAACCATCCCGATCACGCCTTTGACGGCACCCGTATTGAGGCCCTTGGAATTGGTCAGGGCGGGCAGTGCATGATAGGCCCTGAAAAGATAGGAGGAGCCGTCGACAAGAATGAGTGAGCTAGCCATTACCTTAATGCTCCCACAAATAGCGTGCCGATCGATAGGTCACCTTCATCTTTGCCAGATCAAGAGGCGCCTTGAAAAATCCGTGGTAGTGGCCCCTTGGGTTCACCAGAATGACATTCGCGCTGTGATCAACCTGGTAGCTACCGTCCTCAGCTGTCACTTTGCGAAACGGCGCATTAAACGTGCGGGCAAACTTGAGGATGTCGACAAACTGGCCTGTCACCCCTATAAATTCCGGATTGAAATAAGGCACATATTTAGCAAGCACCTCTGTGGTGTCTCGCGCAGGGTCTACCGACACCATGACCACAGCGGTATCAGGCACCTCTGTGGATTCAAGCTGCTCCATGAGCTGGGCCAAAAATGCGAGCGTTGTCGGGCACACATCGGGACAATGGGTAAAACCAAAAAAGATCATGGTCCACTTGCCAGTCAGGTCAGATGGCGTAAAAGCTTCACCCAGATGATTCTGCAAAAGAAAGGGACCCGGATCCCGCGGGGTCTCAAAAAGGTACAGTCCATTGACCTGCATCTCCGCAGTGGACATTACTCGGGGTTGCTGAATACGGTAAACAAAACTGGCCACAATAAACGCCATAAAAAGCACGATAGCTGTCACCGTCATCCAGACTTTAGCTGTCGATGTCAGTGTCATTCCCGCACTCCCTTCGAGCGAAGCGTGTTCATACGCTTAACTCAATCAACCAGTGGTCTGCCAGCATAATGATAAACAACAGGAGTAAATAGGTGATCGAGAACTTAAACGTCTCCATCGGCGCCTGCGGGTTTTTATCCCGCAGGATTTCAATGGACCAGTAGAGAAAAACCGCCCCAAGGAGCACTGCACCAATAAGATACAGCCAACCGCTCAACAGGGTTGCAAAGGGCAGCAACGTAATGAGGATCATGATGACCGTATACAGAAAAATATGCAGCGCGGTAAATTTGACCCCATGGGTAACCGGCAACATCGGAATACCCACCGCCGCGTACTCCTCACGCCGATGGATGGCCAGCGCCCAAAAATGCGGTGGGGTCCAAGCAAATATAATCAAAACCAGCAATAGAGCGTGACCATGAACTTCGCCGGTTACCGCCGTCCACCCGAGCAAAGGGGGAGCAGCGCCCGCCAGGCCGCCGATCACAATGTTTTGGGGCGTCGCCCGCTTTAAAAACATGGTGTAAACAAAGGCATAACCAATCAGGCTCGCAACTGTCAGCACCGCTGTCAGACTATTGACCCATATCACCAACACCCCAATACCCAAAAAGGCGAGGATAGCGGCAAACAACGCTGCCCTTCGCTGACTGACCTTGCCTGTTGCCACGGGACGCGAGCGAGTTCGAGACATCTGCTGGTCAATACGCTCATCAACCATATGGTTAATCGCTGCAGCCGCGCCCGCGCATAGCGCAATGCCGAGATTTCCCAACACAAGCGGCTGCCAAGGGACGAAGCCAGGGACTGCCATACACATACCAATGAGTGCAGTGAGGATCATTAGCGCCACAACCCGGGGCTTGGTGAGCTCCAGATAATCCCGCCAGGTGGCTCCTTGGGTGTTCCCTCCCGAATCCACAATCAGGCCCCCGAGTTTTTTAGGAGAAACTTGAGATCAGAGATAACCGCCTTGAAGTCCAGATCATCCTCAAAGCGCATCATGATCCAGCCTGCAGGATCAACCAGAAACCATTGGTGAGGCTGAGCGGTAATTTCCGGAAAGCTGCTCTCCAGCAGAGCCGGCTCTAGGGCGAAGGGGACCAGCCCCCTATCATTTTCCTCAAGAAAAGTGAGCAGATCGTTGGACCCTTCCTCGTCAACCAGGGTGATGCCAGCGACGGCAACATCACTTACCAGTACCCGCCGAACTCTGTTGAATTCCTTGCCCAGCGCAATATGAATTTGACGGGTAACGTAGAGCCGCTGTGGGCAAGAACCATCACAGACCGGCCCGCGATTCACCATTACCATTGTCCAGCGAGGGTCAAGATCGGCCCATTCAACCGTTGCACCTGCGTCGTCCCGGAAGGAGGTATCACGGATTTGGCGTGGTGGGGTAACAAGTGCGCCATTGTTAGCGGTTCCTATCGCATCCACCAGATTAAGATTTCCGTGAACAACGAAATACCACAACCAAGACGCCGCCAGCAGCATAATCAGCGGGGTGCCAACAATCAGCGCAAGAGGTAGTCGGCTATTTCTGGACTCAGAATGTGGTGACATGGCAGTTCCTCGAAATCAATCTATTGGGCGTCGACCCAGAACTAAAGACCCAATATTTGATGATCTGAGCACAAACGCGCAGACCAAAACTCCGGCCATGGAAAACCACTGAATCGCGTAGCCCCTGTGCTTTTGAGGACTTTGGTTTACAACGGGCCAATCAGCTATCAGCGCGGCTGGATTGGACGCGTCAATCCGGACCATAAAGCCAGTGACCGGTTTGGCAAACAATGGGCCCATCGTCTCGGCATATTCTCGCGCCTCGTAAGATTGAATGACTGCGGGCAGGGCTTCAGGTATCAGTTGATCTTCGAGGGTATACGCTCTCTCTTGTGGCGCATATACCCTGCCCGTCCAGAGCATTGGGTCGCTTGGCAAGGCAACGTCAGGGAGAAAACGTCTGGCCGGGTCTCCGGCGAGCCACCCAACATTGACAGGCACGCGGTAAGCGCCGGCATCCACATAAGTAATGACCTCGTAACCAAATTGTCCCCGGTGGATCCTGTTATCAAGTAATAGATAATCGTCTCTACTCGTGGTGCCCTGAAACTGGATTCGGCGATCACGCAAATGATCCAAACGGTCATTCGCAAGCACCAAGGCGTCCGACAGGGTTAGCGGGGGTAAGGCTATGCGCCTATCGAATTGTTCTGAGAGCTGGCGCTTCTCGTCGGCGCGATCTAGCTGCCAAAAACCAAGCCACAGCAATGCGGGCACCAGCAGCAGGCTGAAAAGCGTTATGCGCCATTCCAGAGAAAAAACCAGAATGCCCACCTTCACGTTAAACTCTCTACCACTCACTGCCGAGTTACCCATGGATCCAAACGGAAAAGGACGCCTATTTTGCTAAAAGTGTTAATCGGATTTTTCATGGTTGCTCTCGTTGCCAGCCTTGGCTCCGGACTTTTTTTTCTGATGACCGATCAAGGCGATCCAAACAAAAAACGCCTGTTCACCTCGTTAGGCATTAGGCTGGCCCTCGCAAGCGGTCTGATCGCCGTCATCATTTTTGGCGTGGCAACCGGACAACTTGGCAACCGAAATCCCTGGGACGCCGGCACGGTTCAATCGCAAGAATACAAAGACCGTAACATCACCAACTAAATCCATTCTACGTCACCGGTGTGATCACCCCGGCTGCCCTCTGGCCGCACCGACATAACAAAAAGGGGCGCCTCTGCGCCCCGACTGCTCTCTCGCGGTGCTTAGAGAATATAAACGAAGAGAAACAGGAACACCCATACCACGTCGACAAAGTGCCAATACCAGGTTGACGCCTCAAAACCGAAGTGATCAGTAGCCGTAAAGTGATGATTCTTTGCTGATCGAATAAGCTGGATTAACAGCATCGTCATACCCATGGCCACGTGGAAGCCATGAAAACCCGTCAGCATGAAAAACGTGGACCCATAGATGCCTGAATTCAATGTCAGGCCGAATAGCGCATAAGCCTCATGGTATTCCGCGGCCTGCAGGCCCAGAAAGATGATTCCAAGAGCTACGGTGATACCAAGCCATAAGTTGAATTTAGCGCGCTGATCATTGAGCAGGGCCGTGTGGGCCACGTGCACAGTAAAACTGGAAGACAGTAGAATGATGGTGTTCCACATGGGCAACCACTGATACCAATGATGGGCGTCAGCAAAGCTCATAGAGCGATCTTGGGTAAGAAATGCGCCGTTATTAGCTATCGGCTGGCTGTCTACACCACCGACCGCCTCTTGGGGCGTGATCATTGGGGGCCAGGTAAACTCAAAACCAGGCCAGAGCAAATCGTTCATTCGACCTGCCTCGCCCTCGCCAGCGAGCCAAGGTCCAGCCAGCTGTCTGACGTAAAAAAGCGTGCCGAAGAACGCCGCAAAGAACATCACTTCTGAGAAGATGAACCAGAACATGCCCAGCACATAACTTTGTCCTAGCTGCGCACTATTCATTCCCTGGAGGTTTTCGCGAATAGCGGTTGCGAACCACGATGCCAAGGTGAATACGAAAAAGACGAGGCCAGCAATAAACACCCACTTTGCAGCGCTTGCGGCTCCCGGTTCCCCAAATGTCATATCGTTGAGCAGAAGACCGGCGCCAAATACAGTCGTCAACAACCCAATCGTTGCGCGCACCGCAAGACTTGAGCTCTCCGGCACATAATACTTTTCGTAGCCTGCCGGTGCTTGTTCAGTGGTTGCCATCTTTATCTCCGTTTCGTTTTGGTTGGCACTTTGCCCTGCCAACTTATCGTGACGCGATTCGCTCGCTCACACGATCTGTTACATCAAACAACGTGTAAGACAACGTAATTGTCTTTATGTCTCTGGGAAGGTCCTGATCCACAATAAACTGGAGTGGCATCAGCGTGTCGCTTTGGCCTTCAAGAGGTTGTTGGTTAAAGCAAAAACACTCGGTCTTATGAAAATACTCAGCGGCCCTTGCCGGGGAAACGCTGGGAATCGCTTGCGCAATCATGTGCTGCATCGTTGGGTTAGCCGCAAAGAAAACCGTGTCATTGGCCGCGCCGGGATGCACAGCCATGGAAGTGACCTGAGGGCGAAACTCCCAAGGCATGCTGTCATTGTTGGTCGCAATGAACTGAACCGTCACTGATCGCTCCGTATCAACCGCTGCAGGAGCAGCAACGTAAGCTTGAGCCGACGTTTTGCCATTGATACCCAAAGCGTCACAGAGCACGTCGTATAACGGGACCATTACAACAAAAACAAAGGCAAACATCGCCACCACCACGGTCACCAGCTTAAGGACCGTGTCGGTAGTTGGGTCGGCACTCAGTCTCATTGTTTAATCCCGCGTTTAGCCGTGGGCGTGAGCCGGATCTAGCTTCGGCGGCACTTCAAAGGTGTGATAAGGCGCCGGCGTTGGTACTGTCCACTCTAATCCTTCCGCACCATCCCAAACCTTTTCATCAGTCACCTTCTTACCCGCAATAATCGTGGCCAGCACGTTGTACAGGAACAGAATTTGTGAGGCACCGTAAATAAACGCGCCTATGGATGACATCATATTGAAGTCAGCAAATTGCAGCGCGTAATCGGGGATTCGGCGAGGCATTCCCGCCAGACCAACAAAGTGCTGGGGGAAAAAGGTAATGTTGAAGCCAATGAACGAAATCCAAAAATGGACCTTGCCCATGGTCTCGTTGTACATCTTTCCGGTCCATTTTGGCAGCCAGTAATAAACTGCAGCCGTCATCGAGAACACCGCACCTGCCACCATCACGTAGTGAAAGTGGGCGACTACAAAGTAGGTATCGTGATACTGAAAATCTGCCGGCGCAATCGACAACATCAGCCCGGTGAACCCGCCGATAGTGAACAAGACCAGAAAACCAATACAAAACAGCATCGGGGTTTCAAACGACAAGGCACCACGCCACATTGTTGTGATCCAGTTAAACACCTTTACGCCCGTTGGAACTGCAATCAGCATGGTCGCGTACATAAAGAACAGCTCGCCCGCAACCGGCATGCCAACGGTATACATGTGATGCGCCCAGACAATAAACGACAAAAAGGCTATCGAGGCGGTTGCATAAACCATCGACGCGTAACCAAACAGTGGCTTTCTTGAGAAAGCCGGAATGATTTGAGATACGACACCGAAGGCTGGAAGGATAATGATGTACACCTCTGGGTGACCAAAGAACCAGAAGATGTGCTGGAAAAGAACCGGATCACCACCGCCGGCAGCCGAGAAGAAGCTGGTACCAAAATGTATATCCATCAACATCATGGTCACGGCTCCGGCGAGCACCGGCATTACCGCAACAAGCAGGAAAGCAGTGATTAACCAGGTCCACACAAAAAGCGGCATCTTCATGTAAGTCATGCCGGGGGCGCGCATGTTCATAACGGTTGCGATGATGTTGATCGACCCCATAATTGACGAAGCGCCAAGCACGTGGATGGCGAAGATAAAAAAGGTCACGGACGGCGCTGCATAGGTGGTCGACAACGGCGCATAAAACGTCCATCCAAACGCCGGAGCGCCGCCTTCCATAAACAGTGTGGAAGCGAGCATGAGAAATCCGGGTGGAAGAATCCAAAAGCTCCAGTTATTCATGCGGGGAAGCGCCATATCGGGCGCACCGATCATCATGGGTATCAACCAATTTGCCAGACCCACAAACGAGGGCATGATCGCCCCGAATACCATGACCAAACCGTGCAGCGTTGTCATTTGATTAAAGAACCCGGGCTCAACCAACTGCATACCCGGCTGAAAAAGCTCGGCCCTTATGATCATCGCGAAGGTGCCACCAAGAATAAACATGGCAAACGAGAACCACAGATACATGGTGCCGATATCTTTGTGATTGGTGGTGAAAAACCAGCGCGTAATACCCTTGGCAGGGCCGTGATGATGATCTCCCATCGCTATCTCTCCCGTTTAACCTTGCTTGTGATTGACAACATCTGAGGGCTGTATGACATCCCCCGTATTGTTACCAAACGCGTTACGCTGATACGTGATAACGGCCGCCATGTCGGCGTCGTTTAGCTGACTGCCGTACGCCTGCATAGCGGTGCCCGCCACGCCTTTAATTCCTACATCGAGGTGCGTACCGACATCCCCAAGTGCGATTGCGCTGCCTGCAATCGCCTTACCCACGCCGCCCTCGCCTTGAGCACCATGACAGGCAAGGCACTGGCTGTTGTATACAGATTCGCCTCTGGTCATCAGTTCATCGAGGCTTAAATCGACGGCGGAAGCGGCCACCTGCGCAATTTTGTCCGCGCGCTTTGATCCCATCCAAGCGTCGAACTCTTCTCTGCTTACCGCATGAACTACAACAGGCATAAAGCCGTGGTAAGCACCACAGAGCTCTGTGCACTGACCTCGATAGATCCCCTCTTCCGGCACCTTGGTCCAGGTTTCGTTGATAAATCCGGGGATGGCATCACGCTTGACCGCAATTTCAGGTACCCACCAGGAGTGAATAACGTCGTTTGCAGTCACCAGAAAACGAACTTTGGTGTTCACTGGAATAACAAGTGGCTCATCGACCTCGAGTAGATAGTTTTCACCCTTTTGATCGGTGTTGTAGATTTCTTCCTGCGGGGTAGCAAGATTTGAGAAGAAAGATACATTCTCTCCATTCTCATCCAGATACTCATATTTCCACTTCCACTGGTAGCCGGTAATGAGAATATCGAGCTCAGCATCGTCGTTGTCGTAAACCTCCAACAGCGTCGACGTTGCGGGCACCGCCATTCCGATCAGAATCAAAAACGGCACGACGGTCCAAGCGACTTCGACCTTGGTGCTCTCATGAAATTGTGAGGGAACGACTCCTCGAGACTTTCGGTGGTAGATGATGGAATAGAACATCACGCCGAAGACGCCGATACCGATCACCACGCAGATGATCATAATCAGCATGTGCAGGTCATAAATCTCCGCGCCAATCGATGTGACCCCGGGAGACATGTTGACCTGATTGTCACCAAAGGCTACTGACGGAAATACCGCTAATGGCATAAGCGCACTACTGATTCGTTTTACAACTGACATCTCTGCCTCTCTACTCTGACGGTATGGGGACGAAAGGTCTTGTCGCTGCACGCACGAAGCCCCAAACCTCTTGGGCTTGATTGGCGTGTGATCACGTAGATCCCCCAACGTTTGATGGCGCTGTCGTCTTGGAAACGGTTTCGCCTTGTATTGCCCCCAGACGGACCTGACGGAGGCAACGGCGCGGATTATAGCGAAAAGGCAGCAAATGCACAGGTCTGAGCAGGGTATACCCGGTATTACTGACTATTTATCGGATCTATAGGGTCTTGGCTACTACATGTTGTGGCTGGACACATGTTTACCCTATATGTAGTGGGTATGGCTGCCTCAAATCGTGCCTTTATTCCTCTGCTTTACCACCGGGCGCTGGCTCTAGAAGCTTTACAACCTCTGCAGCCGTCTCTACCCGGCGGGCGGCGGGCCGAGATACCCGAGTGGGCAGGGGCGACGGGGTGTCCTCGGGTCGGCCCTCGGAAAAACCACACGCTATACACCGGCGAATTTCACCGTCAGCACTGACAACCATACGGTCCATCTCCGCACAGCGTGGGCACACGGCGCCCGCAATAAATCTCTCTTTGTTTTGCGGCGTATCCACCGGGGCACACATCCTCAACAAACATCTGATAGTGTCTGTACGATCTCATCCATAGCGCGGACTACTCACTACGGACCTTACCAACCATGAAAACAGTCTCCTATCGCGGGGAAGATAACATCCGCTGCTGGGGCACCAGCACACCAAAGCTCGGTGACAGGGTAATGATTGACCCGAGCGCCGCCGTGCTTGGTGATATTGAAATCGGTGACGATGTCAGTATCTGGGCTAACTGTTCGGTGCGAGCCGACGTGCACTCTATTCGCATCGGCAATCGAACCAACGTACAGGATAACTCGGTGCTTCATGTTACCCATGCGAGCAAGTTCAATCCCGATGGCTGGCCCCTAATTATTGGCGAAGATGTCACAGTTGGACATCGCGCGGTGCTTCATGGATGCAGCATTGGTGACAGGGTTCTTGTGGGCATGGGAGCCATCGTGATGGATGGCGTAATCGTGGAGGACGAAGTCATGATCGCAGGAGGCGCGCTGGTCACTCCAGGCAAGCGATTAGAGAGTGGCACGCTTTACGCTGGCAGTCCGGCGCGACCCGTGCGACCCATTTCAGAACAGGAAAAAACCTTTCTTGGCTACAGCGCTCAGAACTACGCGAAGCTTAAACAGCAGTACCTAGACGACGCCGGCAAGTCCGATTAAACGCTTATTTGGTGCCGGAGGGCCTGTATAACCTGGCGGGTATCTGGCCTCTTGCCGCGCCACAGGAAATAACTTTCTGCCGCCTGCTCAACCAGCATGCCAAGTCCATCGGATACCGCCCAAGGTGTCTTGGACGCCGCCCACCGCATAAAACCAGTTGGGTGGGCTGCATACATCATGTCATAACAACAGCTGCGCTCGGTCAAGCTGAAATCCGGCAAAGACACCAGCTCATCCGTAAGGCCTGCGCTGGTGCCATTAATGATCAGGTCGAAAGACTGCCCGTTGATTGCGGCAAGACCACAACCCTGCACAGAAATTTTCTTATCGGCAAACTCCAAGGCGAGAGCCTCGGCTTTAGCTGCTGTGCGGTTGGCGACAACCAGCTCCGCGGGATTTTCCATCAATAGAGGCTGCATGACCCCCCGAACAGCACCCCCGGCACCAAGCAGCAGGACTCTGCGACCCGATAGTTGCCAACCCAGGTTCGCAACCATATCCCGAACCATACCGATACCATCTGTGTTGTCCGCTCGAATTCTTCCGTCTGGCAACGGTATCAAACAGTTGGCGGCCCGCGCCCGAGCGGCGCGATCAGTAGCCTCATCCGCCATATTAAACGCGCGCTCCTTGAAGGGAAGGGTCACATTGAGCCCTCCACCCCCTCGTTGGAAAAAGCGGGATACCTTCAGCTCAAACTCGTCGACCTCAACCCGGACAGCTCGATAGGTAATGTCATCGTCGAATTGCTCCGAGAATGCCGTGTGAATGGCAGGGGATTTGGAGTGCTTTATTGGATTGCCAAACACCGCGTAGGCGCTTGATGAAATGGGAGGCGCTGCCTGTTCTGACGTCATCTCGGATGGGGTTTTTTAGGGCGCGTCCGCGGGATCAACCGAAAGCCAATCCCTGTGCTTCAAGTAGTACTCCGTAAGAGCCGCTTCTGGCGAGCCGCTTTCTGCAGTAACACCATAATCCCATCGAACCAATGGCGGCAAAGACATCAGTATTGATTCAGTGCGCCCATTGGATTGCAAACCAAACAACGTGCCACGGTCATAGACGAGATTGAATTCCACGTAGCGCCCCCGGCGATATAGCTGCCATTGCCGCTCCCGTTCACCCCATGGCTGGTCTTTTCGTCGCTCGACAATTGGTATGTAAGCCTCCAAATAAGCATTGCCGACCGACTGCAGGAACTCAAATGTTTTATCGAAGCCCCACTCGTTAAGATCGTCGAAGAACAGGCCGCCGACACCTCTAGACTCGCCACGATGCTTTAAAAAGAAGTACTCGTCGCACCACGCTTTGTATTTGGGGTACACGTCCTCACCAAAGGGATCACAAGCGCCCTTGGCAACAGCATGCCAGTGGATAACGTCCTCTGCATAACCGTAATACGGGGTTAAATCGAAGCCTCCCCCCATCCACCACACAGGCGATTCTCCAGCTTTTTCGGCAACAAAAAGCCGTATATTTGCGTGCGAGGTGGGTGCGTAAGGATTTCTTGGGTGAATGACCAGTGACACACCCATCGCCTGAAAACTGCGACCTGCGAGCTGAGGACGGCCAGCCGTCGCTGAGCCCGGAAGGTTGTCGCCCATGACATGAGAAAAATTGACCCCCGCCTTTTCGAAAACCGCGCCCTCTGAGAGCACTCGCGTGGCGCCACCTCCGCCCTCAGGTCTGTCCCAAGCCTCTTCCATAAATTTAACCTGGCCATCGAGCTTCTCGATGGAGGTGCAAATCCGCGACTGGAGATCTCGAAGAAAAGTTTCGACCGCTGGAATGTCCATAGCTTGCGCTCTTGTCCGTTTGCAGCTCAGAGACTGCGGCGTTTTAAAACTGGGTGAATTAAGCCCGAATTATCTCACCAGATCCAATTTTTCGAATGGTAGAAGGGCGCCCCTGCAAGTCAACAGTGCCTACCCCCCGGGGCAGCCCTGCCCCAAAGTACTTCACAACCTGAAACCCATGACGTGCAGGAATTCCCCCTGCGGGATTGGCCGAGGTGGACACCAGAGGACCCGAGACCGCCAGCGAGAGATCCCGCAGTGTCGGAGCTGAGGTAACGCGCACAGCGACATAGTTGCTATCACCGGTGATCCATGGAGGAAAGTGACTTCTATTTGGTAAGAGCCAGGTGTTATTACCGGGCCAGCTCATTTCCACCTCCTTACGCTCACTCTCGGACAATTCTGAAATGACAGGCCCCAGCATCTCAACGTCGGCCGCAACGACAATCAAACCCTTGTCCATCGATCGACTTTTCATTGCCAACAGAATCTCAACCGCAGACGCACTAAAAGGGTCGCAGGAAAGCCCCCACACGGATTCAGCAGGACAGGCGACCACCTGCTCCCCGCTGATGAATCCCGACAAGGTTTGTATTCTGAAATTCAACACTTACCACCAGCCCTGACGTGCCATAACCCCTGCGCAGTCTGCTGGACATAGCCTTCGAGCTCAAGCTGGGTCAGTAGCGTCAGCATCCCAGGCATATCTGCTCCCTGTGCTTGGCAAAGGGACGCAATATCAAATCCACCATCCCCCATGGCCACTAACAAATCTCTCGCATTATCAGAAAGCAGTCTCTCTTCCGTTGGTGCTGCGACGCATCTGCCATTGGAAGCCGTGGCCGAGGGCTGCCCCTTGAAATGAGCTCTCTTAGGAGTCAGATCGAACCAGCCGCGCAAGATCTGAGAGAGATGTGACACGATGTCGCTAGCTGAAGTCGCTAGTACTGCTCCCTGCTGTAATAAGTGCAAACAACCCTCTCCACCTTTATGGCGAACTGACCAGGGGAAGGCAAATACCTCTCGCCCTTGTTCACCTGCTGCAGCTGCAGTGATTAAGGTACCACTAGGCCTGCCAGCCTCCACTACCACTGTTGCCAGCGCCAAACCTGAAAGCGTTCTATTCCGCCTGGGAAAATGCCACCGGTGAGGTTGGACTCCGGGGCAAAATTCGCTCACCAACAATCCCTGCTCACCTATTGCATGAGCAAGCTTATTATTTTCTGCAGGATAAATACGGTCACACCCGGTTGCCATCACCGCAATAGTGACGCCGCCGGCATCAACAGCACCGCGATGAGCCGCTGTGTCGATTCCTCTAGCAAGGCCACTAACCACGCAAAATCCGGCCTCTGCCAGCTGGCCCGCCAGCTCTCTCGCAACCTCTATTCCCGCCAAGGACGGGCGACGGGTACCGACAATGGCAATCCCCGGCAGAGAAAAGGCTTCGATGTTTCCCACACCAAAGAGAGCAGGAGGCGCATCAGGCAACTCCGCAAGCAGTCGAGGGTAATCGGGCTGACCAAACCCCGTTAAGCTGACCGGGCGTGAAGAAGTTATGGCTGGCGCTTGGGCGGGGCTTTGTAGTTCCTGCTTTAAGCGCGTGAAGAGATGAAGCTGTGAAGGATTCCCCTCCCTTAGCAGCGATACTTGCGTGTTCTCCAAACTCTCAAATGAATCGGGTTGAGAGGGATCAAACCCTCTCGCCAACAGCTGACAACGCTCATTGTGGTTTAAACGTTCGGATTGCAGGAATTGCAGCCACCGGCTGTCCGCTAAGGTGTTCTCGCCCCAAAGATATGGCAAAAAGGCTCCTCCATGAGCACGGCCGCCAGCGCGCAAGCCGGGGGTAATGACTATCGTTAAATCAGGGGTTTTTGAGCTTGTCGCCCACTGCGAGAGGTCTACTTGCTGTTAACACCAAACCAAAGCTGGCTTTTTCATACACTGCAAAAAGCATGAGCACACCCGCGCGCAGGTCGGGAAGCGCGACCATTTCCTTGGTAACAGGGTCCTCGACCACTTGGCCTGTTTGATATATCGCCAAAACGTCACCAACCGCTAGACCTTCACGATCACCGCGGTTTACCGTCACAATATTCATCTGACCGATTTGTGTGACACCGGACGCCACTCCGATCATGTAAGCGCCTTCTACCTCTACCTCTGGTGCGCGGGGCTGAAAATAAGCGTCCAGCGCGCGCTCTTCCAGAGGTAATAACCGATCCCCTATCCTGACCTCCTCTGCCACTCTGGTGATCTCAAGTTCCTGCACATCGGATTGTCCGGAGTTCGCAGGTGCAGAGGGTGAGAGCGAGGCGCTACCGATGTCACTGGCCAAGACCCCCAAAACCTCGCCAGTCACCGGATCAACAATGACATCACCTTGTCGAACAAGGTCGAAGGCCTTGTCCTCCTCGCTGACGGGGCCTCGGGCAAAAATGCGATCCCCCAGAGCGCTGATAATTCGACCGGCGTCCCCGGCAATCACATATGGCAGAGCTTCCATCTGGCCAGGCAGCAGCACCTTGTGCTCGCGAATGAAGGAATCGATTTGATCTCGGGGGATAGGGGGGATGGCTGTGTCGAGGGGCTCACTTCGCATCTCCGGGGTCAGTCTTACGTCACCCCGACTCGCTAGAATCAATCTCGGCACTCCATCTTCCCAACGAAGCGATAGCTGATCGCCCGGATAAATCAAATGAGGATTGTCTATTTGTGGGTTGCTGTTCCAAAGTTCCGGCCAGCGCCAGGGCTCCTCTAGATATAGACCGCTGATATCCCACAAGGTATCGCCTTTTTTTACAACGTAGGTGAGCGGTACATCAGCCCTGAGTGACAGCTCATCCGCATGAGATAAGGTGGATGCAGCAATGAGAAGGGCTGCGACCCACGGCAATCCGCGGTGAGCCCATCGACTATTCTGGTTTTTTATTGTGGCCACGCTACTACCCCCTCACCTTCCTTGGTGGTTGTTATGGAACGAGCTTGGGACATCATACCAAAGCGCTTGAACCAAGCCGAGACCAAAGCACTTGGCCCTGCCACTCGCCTCAAACTCCCTCCACCAACTTCCTCACTGCCCGGGAGTTAAAAGCTCTCAAGAGCTTCTCAAAAGTCGCTCGAGACGCTGGACAGCCCGCGTTATAATGTCAGTTTGAGCATGAGATTCTGAAGAGGCAAGCACAAATCCTGCCATCTTCAATCCGCCCTTATGACCGCAGGTGAGTGATCGACATGGCGTTACTTCCAATTCTCGAGTTCCCGGACCCGCGCCTCCGCAAGATAGCGGACCCCGTGAAATCGGTCGATACCCGTATAAAAGCCCTTGTCGATGATATGTTCGATACCATGTACGCCGCGCCAGGTATCGGCTTGGCGGCCACCCAAGTTGATGTGCATGAAAGGGTCATTGTCATGGATATATCCGACAACCAGCAGGCGCCCAGAGTCTTTATAAATCCGGTAATCACAGTGCTTGATGAGGCCCTTGGTGAGTATGATGAAGGCTGCCTCTCGGTCCCCGGCTTTTATGAAACCGTGAACCGACCCAAACGCATTTCAGTCACAGCCCTCAACAAAGAGGGTGAAAGCTTTACCGAAGAGCTGCAGGGCCTAATGGCAATCTGTCTTCAACACGAGATAGATCATCTGGAAGGGAAGCTTTTTGTTGATTATCTATCCCCCCTGAAACGCCAGCGGATCCGGGGCAAGCTGGAAAAAGTGCATCGGCAGCGCGCCTGAACGTGAGCAGTCCACTGTCGATTGTCTTCGCGGGTACGCCTGATTTTGCCCGGGACCACCTCCAGGCGCTACTTCACTCAGAGCATCGCGTCGTCGGCGTATTGACCCAGCCCGACCGCCCAGCCGGACGGGGAAAAAAGGTGCGGCACTCCCCAGTAAAGACACTGGCCGCCGCTGCGGACTTGCCGGTGCATCAGCCGGCTTCACTGCGCAACGCAGACGACCGCGCCCCACTGAAAATGTGGGCGCCCGATGTGATGGTGGTTGTGGCCTATGGCTTGCTGCTGCCCCAGTCAGTGTTGGAACTACCGACTTACGGCTGCCTGAATGTGCACGGCTCATTGCTTCCACGCTGGCGCGGCGCCGCACCTATTCAACGAGCGATTGAAGCGGGGGATACAGAGACTGGAGTTACCATCATGCAAATGGATAAAGGTCTGGATACGGGCGCAATGCTCAATTCCAGATCCTTTCCTCTTGAGGATACGATGTCGAGCGCTGAGGTTTTTAAACGTCTGGCTGTGCTGGGGCCGGCATTGTTACTGGAAACCCTAAACAACCTGAATGAAGTCAGATCTAAAGCTGAAACACAAGATGAAAACCTGGCGACCTACGCAGAAAAGATTAACAAGGCTGAGTGCAATATTCCCTGGGGCGAGAGCGCCATAGTCATTGCTCGACGAATTCGTGCATTCAATCCTGCTCCCATGTGTTTCAGCTTTTTAGGGGATCTCCGGATAAAGATTTTTCAGGCGAGAGCTCTCGAAACGCCTCGGGCCGAGCCAGTACCCGGAAAAATCTTGAGTGCAGGTCGAGAGGGTATTGTAGTCGCCTGCGGTGCGGGTGCGCTCGCCATCGAGATTGCCCAATTCCCAAATGCCAAACCGCTCCCCGCAAGCGAGTTAATCAACGGACGCAAACAGGTGCTTTCTCCGGGCAATATATTTACCAGTGTGGCGAACTAATCGTGGCAGCCACTAATCAGGCCCGTGCACGCGCCGCGCAGTTGGTATCCGCAGTTTGCTCGGGCCAATCGCTGGCAACGGTAATGCCCAACTACCTAGAATCCGTCGACCCCAGAACCGCCCCTCTCTTTAAGTCATTGGTCTACGGGTGCCTGAGGGAGTGGCCACGACTCACGGGAATTCTTTCCAGACTTTTAAAGACGCCGCTCAAAAATAAAGATGCTGATGTGATGGCTTTAATTGCTCTGGGTATCCATCAACTATCTGCCATGCGCATACCTGCCCATGCCGCCCTCTCTGAAACCGTGTCCGCAACTCGTGGACTGGGCAAACCCTGGGCCAAGGGACTTGTTAACGGAGTTCTGCGCAATTACCAGCGTCAGTCAGCCCTGCTCGAGAGTTCTTTGAGTCAGTCAGAGTCGCTGGCTCTACCCGAATGGCTTTATGATAGGTTCCGCGTAGACTGGCCCGACCATGTTGATCAGTTGGCCGCGGCCGCGCGGGGCCATCCGCCGATGACCCTAAGGGTGAATCAAAACCAAATAACGCGCGAGTCCTATCTGGAGCAACTAGAGGCCTCAGGAATTGCGGCCTCACCCTGTGTGGCTGCTTCAGATGGGGTCGTGCTAAAAGAACCAGTGGATGTTTTTTCGCTACCTGGCTTTGTCGACGGGATGTGTAGCGTTCAAGATGAGACCGCCCAGCTTACCGGCCACGTTATAGGGCCCGGAACCAATGACCGAATTCTTGATGCCTGTGCAGCACCTGGAGGAAAGGCTTGCCACCTCAAGGAACTTGCACCCGAGGCCTTTGTGCTAGCAGCAGATATCAGCAACGAGCGCCTGAAGCGAATTGAGGAAAACTGCTCACGTCTCAAGCTGGACGTGTCAATCATGTGCCGCGACGCCACCCAAACCCTCGATGCCTTTAAAGAAGAGCGCTACGACATCATCCTGGCGGATGTGCCGTGCTCCGCCACAGGTGTAATTCGTCGCAACCCTGACGTGAAGCTCCTGCGTCGCCCCGGGGATGCCCTGAAATTTCGGTCGCAACAGGAGGCCATTCTCAAAAATCTCTGGCCGTTGCTTCGACCGGGGGGCCGGCTTTTCTATGTAACGTGCTCGGTACTAAAAGAAGAAAACGACGCCGTGATTGCTTATGGATTGGAGCACCTGAACAACTGTAAAACCATGAGCCTGAATATTCCTGGCGCAATCGAAACCAGACACGGTTATCAGGTGCTGCCTACAGAACATGGTGGAGATGGGCTCTTTTTCGCCGGCTTGACCGCCGACAGCACCCACTAATCAGCGTATTGCGGTGAAATTCCCCATGAAAATATCTGCTTTCAGGTTTAAGGTCTGGGCAACTTTATCGGGAGGGAAGCTAAACCCGTGAAGATTATTATTTTGGGTGCAGGTCAGGTTGGCGGAACGCTGGCTGAACACCTGGCTAATGAGCAAAACGAAATCACTGTCGTAGATAGTGAGGCGTCAACCCTTCGCGCCCTTCAAGAGCGATTAGATATCAAAACCGTGCTCGGTGATGCGGCTCATCCAACAACCTTGTTCAATGCAGGCGCAGAACACGCCGAGATGCTGATTGCGGTCACCAACTCTGATGAGATGAACATGTTGGCCTGCCAGATCGCCTTTACCCTCTTCCGCACCCCCACCAAGATATCCCGAGTCCGATCCTCGGATTACCTTGAAAAATCTCAGGCCTTGTTTGAAAGCGGCGCCATTGCGGTAGATGTGATCATCGGCCCGGAACAATTGGTCACTAACAATATCGAGCAGTTAATTGCCAACCCAGGCTCGTTGCAGGTCCTGGATTTTGCGGACGGCCGCATACGATTGGTGGCTGTGCGAGCTATCGAAGGGGGCCCCATTGTCGGCCGACAGCTTCAGGAAATCCGCCAACACATGCCGAATACGGACACCCGTGTGGCGGCTATTTTTAGAGAGAATGCACCGCCTATTATCCCCGAAGGGACGACCGTGGTTGAGCCCGATGACGAGGTCTTCTTTATTGCTGCGCGCCAAAATATCCGGGCCGTCACCGCGGAACTGCGAACCATCGACGAACCCTACAAGCGCGTTATGATTGCCGGGGGCGGTAATATCGGTGCCACACTCGCCTCTCGTCTGGAGCATCAGTATCAGGTAAAGGTAATCGAGCTGTCCTACGATCGCTGTCGGGTGCTTTCAGAAATGCTTGAAAAATCGGTGGTTCTGCATGGAAAAGCAAACGAGCCTGCCCTGCTGCTGCAAGAAAACATTGAACAAACCGATGTCTTTTGTGCGCTTACCAATAACGATGAATCAAACATCATGATGTCTATGCTCGCAAAGCGTCTTGGGGCGAAAAAAGTCATTACGCTCATTGCTAATTCGGCTTATGCAGACCTGGTTGGATCGGATATTGATATTGCAATCTCTCCTCAGCAAATCACCGTCAGTAGCCTGCTCACCCATGTCCGTCGTGGTGATATTGGAAACGTTCATTCACTGCGTCGGGGAGCAGCAGAGGCTATTGAGCTTACCGCTCATGGTGACGCCAAATCCTCCAAAGTGGTTGGAAAACGGTTGGACGAATTAAGCCTGCCCTCCGGAGTGACCGTAGGTGCTATTTTGCGTGGCGAAGAAGTACTAATCGCTCACAGCCATATTGTCGTCGAGAGCGACGACCACGTAATTCTATTCCTCTCTGATCGCAATAAGGTTGCTGAGGTGGAACGGCTGTTCGCTGTGGGACTTGGATTCTTCTAATGCATCTGGCGGTATCGCTTCGCATTACCGGGGTGCTGCTGATAATTTTCAGCGCTGCGATGCTGCCTTCTTTGAGCCTGGCCTTCTACGACAACGATAACTCGACAACGCCTTTCGCAATCGCCTTCGGTATCAATATTTTCGCTGGATTAGCAATATGGTTCCCTTGCCGGCACGCTCGAAGGGATCTGCGCATACGAGACGGTTTCCTGGTGACTGCGCTTTTCTGGATTGTGTTGGGCTGCTTCGGGGCCATTCCCTTTTACTCGAGTGATGCCTTACAGCTTTCAATAGCAGGCGCAGTGTTTGAGTCGATTTCCGGGCTTACAACCACTGGCGCCACTGTCATCCTCGGCCTAGACGAACTTCCTCGCTCGCTTCTTCTCTACCGACAACTGCTCCAATGGCTAGGAGGCATCGGCATCATTGTTCTCGCGGTCGCTATCCTGCCAATGCTTGGCGTTGGCGGCATGCAGCTGTATCGCGCCGAGAGTGCGGGACCTGCAAAAGATACCAAGCTAACCCCTCGCATCACGGGAACCGCTAAAGCGCTATTTCAAATCTATGTTGGCCTCACCGCACTCTGTGCCCTGAGTTATGCCATCGTAGGTATGCCGGTGTTTGATGCGATATGCCACGCCTTCTCCACCGTTGCTATTGGGGGGTTCTCTACCCACGACGCCAGTATGGGATACTTTGGAAATGACCGAATACTGCTGGTTTGCACGCTGTTTATGGTCATTTCGGCAATCAATTTCGGCCTGCATTTTATTGCCCTGCAGCGAAAGAGCCTGCGCATTTACACGCAGGATTCGGAGACATCTTTTTTCAGTATTGTTATTGGCTCCGCCACGGTAGTCACCTGCGGCACCCTGATTTTGACAACGGCCCTGCCGCCCTCGGAAGGCTTGATTCACGGCATGTTTCAAACCGTATCAATCGCCACGACGACGGGTTTTACCACCCAGGATTTCGCGTCATGGCCTCACTTCTTGCCCTTTTTCCTGCTCATGCTGTCCTTTATGGGCGGCTGTGCGGGCTCAACCGGCGGAGGCTTAAAGGCCATGCGGCTGCTCCTGATTTTCCGGCAAGGCATGCGGGAACTAAAACAGTTGCTCCATCCAAATGCAGTGATTCCACTCAAGCTTGATTCGCGCCGAGTGCAACCAACAGTAGTAAGTGCTGTCTGGAGTTTTTACGCTGTTTACATGGTGACCCTGGTCACGATTATGCTGTTGATGCTCGCCACGGGTCTGGATTTTACCTCCGCGTTTTCGGCCACTGCCGCGGCTCTCAACAATTTGGGTCCAGGTTTGGGTAGCGTAGCGGCAAGCTACAATGGTGTTAATGAGGCAGGAAAGCTTCTGCTATGTGTCGCCATGTTGGCGGGTAGGTTAGAGGTGTTTACCCTGTTGGTTCTATTCACGCCAGCCTTCTGGAGGCCTTGATGCCTAGCGCATACTGCGGGAGTCCTTGATCACCTCATAGGCTGTCGAGATTTCCTGAGATCGCTCGGTCGCCATTTTTAACATTTCGTCGGGTACACCCTTCGCCATCAGCTTGTCGGGGTGATTCTCACTCATTAGGCGACGATACGTTTTTTTAACTTCTGAATCCGTCGCGGACTCTTCTAAGCCCAAGGCTGCATAGGCATCTTGAAGGCGGGTTTGAGGTGATTCCCCAGGGGGTTGATAGCCACTACCTGTCCCATGAAATCGCGACTGGGCAGACAACATCGCAAGCAGTCGGTCGACCTCGGAGGTGGGTAGGCCAAGTTGCTTGGCGATGACGTAGAGTGCCTCTCGTTCCTCACCGTCAAGTCTGCCGTCCGCAAGGGCCATGCTGGCAAGGAACATCAACAGAGTACTCTGGGCCTGTCGACGCACTCCAATGGCCGAGGTGAAGGCTGTTATCGTCGCCCGGGGATCAAAACCGGCCTCTGCGCCCTGTTTGAAGCGCTGAATCGCATCCTGCCGTTGCGCAGGGCTCAACCGTAACTGCCGGAAAAGCCCCTCAGCCTGGGCTATTTCTGCTTCACTAACGCGGCCATCTGCTTTTGCCACATATCCCAACAGGGTAAAGGTTGTCGCGAAAAACTGCTTCTGCATCCGAGCAAGATTTTCGGGGTTGGCTGCCTGTAGTGCCTGCCACAAACCGCGATCAAACGCATGACCGATAGCGATTCCAAACAATAATCCAACAAAACCAAGAGTAAAGTAGCCAATGATTCCGGCGATCACTTTGCCGGTGATTGCTGTCATAGTTGTTGCTCCGGATTGGTATTGGGCAGCCGGCGCTCAAAATCACTGCGTGGGACTTTTAAGTCTCGGTAGTGATCCATGCCCGAGTTTGGCTGCGTGCGAAATCGTTTATATTGCCACTGATACTGGGCCTCGCGAGGCTCAAGCAACTCGGCAATCGCAGAATTCATTGCTGTCAGCGCCTCCCTCAAGTCATCCCCGTAGAGGGCAGAAGGCGCGGGTACATAACAGACCTCAAACCCGCCTTTGACACGAAAAGCCGCGCCCAAAAAGGCCGCGGCACCCGATCGCTGAATCAGGTTGCAGCCGAGAGCTGCTGTTCCGCACTCTACCCCCATAAAAGGCACGTTAAGACCCCCAGACTCTGAATCGGGCACCTGATCAGGCAGGATGCCTGAGATACCGCCAGCTTTGACACTTTTGACCAATGACGCGATACCCCGTGGGGTTGTCGGTACAAGCCTGCCGCCGCTGCGCTCTCTTGCGCGCTGGATAAGGGGGCCGAGACTTTGAATTTTTGGCGGCTCAAACAGAGCAACCATATCCCCGAGGGTTGCCAAGTGAAGACCGAGGACTTCCCAGTTGCCAAGGTGTGGCCCAAGAATGATGACGCCCCGGCCACTTTCCAGCGCGGCTTTGACGCCGCTCTCTCCCTCGACTCTGAGAATGAGGCGCTCGGTGCTCGACCAGGGACGGAGCCACACGTGCCCCATCTCAGCAGCCAAGGCACCAGTCTCCCGAAGGGTTTCCATCACCAACCTATCCTGATCCAAGTCATCAAGATCCGGATAAGCGAGCGCGATATTGCGCTCAGCAACCCGACGGCTTCGCCCATCCAGGCGATAACCCAGCCCACCACTCCATCTGCCAAGGGTTCTGGCCCACTCGACAGGCAGTCTAGCCAGCAGCCACAACACCGTTTGCATCAGGTAGTTCGCTACATGGCGTCGTGCCCAATGTGAAAAAGAGGACAATGCGTCGACCCAATTTTAAGGAGCGCTTATTATGCCCTGTCGAAGGCAGGTATACTAAGTCCTCCACTACCGAAGATCGGATTCCATTGTGATTCCCCAAACATTTCAAGAGCTTATTCTGCGATTGCAGAGTTTTTGGGCTGACCACGGCTGCGTCGTCCTGCAACCACTGGATATGGAGGTGGGCGCAGGCACTTTTCACCCAGCCACGTTTCTTCGCGCAGTGGGTCCCGAGAACTGGAACGCCGCCTACGTGCAGCCAAGTAGACGGCCCACTGATGGGCGCTACGGCGAAAACCCCAACAGGCTTCAGCACTACTATCAGTTTCAGGTGGTAATGAAGCCAAGCCCTCCGAACTTTCAGGAACTCTATCTTGAAAGCCTCAAATCGCTAGGGGTAGACACCCTAGAGCATGATGTCCGGTTCGTGGAGGACAACTGGGAATCACCAACCCTGGGGGCCTGGGGGCTGGGATGGGAAGTTTGGTTGAACGGAATGGAAGTGAGCCAATTCACCTACTTTCAGCAAGCCGGAGGCATCGAGTGCTTCCCCGTCACGGGTGAAATCACCTACGGCCTTGAGCGAATAGCCATGTATCTCCAGGAGGTTGACTCGGTTTATGACCTGGTGTGGGCGGAGACGCCTGCGGGTACCGTCACCTATGGGGATGTGTTTCATCAAAACGAGGTTGAGATGTCGACCTATAATTTTCAGGAAGCCGATGTTGACCAGCTATTTGCCAATTTCGATTTCTATGAACAAGAGGCACAGCGACTGGCAGAAAAATCGCTGCCGCTTCCGGCTTATGAGTTAGTTATGAAGGCATCCCATACCTTTAACCTATTGGATGCCCGGCATGCCATTAGTGTGACAGAACGACAACGGTATATTTTACGAGTCCGCAATCTGGCAAAAGCAGCCGCCAACGCATATTACGCTTCCCGTGCTGCCCTGGGATTCCCGCAAGCAGATGATGATCTTAGAGCGCAGGCGCTGGAGGCCACATCATGAGCGCCTCGACGGCCGACTTTTTATTCGAGCTTGGGACCGAAGAGCTGCCGTCAGGCTCACTGCGCTCAATGGTTGAGTCTCTGGAACAACATATTGTGGCAGGGCTTTCCAACAAGGGACTTTGCCACGATGAGGTTCGCCGTTTTGCAACGCCAAGACGGCTCGCTGTGACCATAAAAGGGGTTGCGCTTACGGCTGATGACGAAACTATTGAGGTCGCAGGCCCGCCTTTGGCGAGCGCAAAAAACGAAAATGGGGAATGGAGTCCCGCGGCGATTGGGTTTGCCAAGAAGCAAGGGGTGCGCGCCGATGACCTTATTGAAATAGACGACCCAAAAGGTACTCGCCTTGGGGTGCGGCGGATTGCAAAAGGTGCCATCGCGGCCGATGTGCTGCCCGACATCATTAGCGCCGCGGTAGCCGCAATACCCGTGGCTAAACGGATGCGCTGGGGCCGTGAACGGCATGAGTTTTTAAGGCCGGTCCAATGGCTGGTAGCCATGTTGGGAGAAAATACCCTACCTGTATCTCTGTTTGGTCTGCACAGCGACAACCTAACCCGCGGACATCGCTTTCATCATGCTGAACCGGTTCTAATCGCCAATCCTGGTGGTTACGAAGAGGCGCTGGGTGCAGCGTTTGTGGTCGCTGACTTTGATGACCGGAAACGCTTAGTAGAGACCCAGGTCAACGAAGTTGCGCAGTCTCTGAGTGCTCGTGCTGTTATTGATGAGGACCTCCTGGAGGAAGTAACCGGCCTCGTTGAATGGCCTGTAGCGTTGTCGGGTAGTTTTGATCCGGCCTTTCTAGACGTACCGTCGGCAGCAGTAATTTCTTCCATGAAGGAACATCAGAAGTATTTTCACCTCCTGGATGAATCCGGTGACCTGTTGCCGCTGTTCATCACGGTGTCGAACATAAACAGCCATACCCCCACATCAGTGGTCACGGGAAATGAAAAAGTGATCAGACCGCGCTTAAGCGATGCGGCTTTTTTCTTCGACACCGACAAAAAGACGCCATTAATCGACCGAGAGGTTAGGCTTGAAACCGTCATCTTCCAGCAAAGACTGGGGTCATTGGCGGACAAAACCCGAAGGGTCGTCTCGCTTTCGGGGTGGCTGGCAGACACACTATCGGCTGACAAAAAAATTGCGGAGAGAGGCGCCGCACTGTCAAAGTGCGATTTGGTCTCGGATATGGTGCTGGAGTTTCCCGACCTTCAGGGTATTGCTGGGGGTCACTATGCCCGTCACGATGGTGAACCAGAGCAAGTAGCTGCCTGTATCGAGCAGCACTACTGGCCTAAGTTTTCAGGGGATAATCTGCCTCAGTCCCCTGAGGCGACCTGTGTTGCTTTAGCTGACCGGTTAGACACTCTGGTTGGAATCTTCGGGATTGGGCAAGTGCCAACAGGCTCCAAAGATCCGTTCGCGCTCCGCCGCGCTTCACTCGCGGTAATAAGAATGCTGCTGTCACTGGATATTGATATTGATCTGGGCGAGCTTGTTGCAAAGTCAGCTGCCAGTTTCCCACCCGACATTCTCGAACCAGATACGTCTACAAGATTAATCAGTTATATCCTTGATCGTCTGCGCGCATGGTATGAGGACCAATCAATATCTGTTGATACGCTGAGAGCGGTGACGGTTACCGGTATAACCAAGCTTCCCGAGATCGATCGGCGAGTGCAGGCGCTCCATCAATTTAGTAGCACAGAAGCGGCGGTCGCGCTGTCAGCGGCGAACAAACGTGTCGCCAATATACTTTCGAAAACCGAGGACAATTTCCACGGCCTTGCCGAAGAGGATAAGCTGAGCGAGCCAGAAGAAAAGCAGCTTTTCGCTGCGCTCACGCAAGCAGATTTGTCCGCGCAGCCGAAAATTACTGCCGGTGATTATACGGGGGCTCTTGAGGTACTCTCAGCGCTTCGAGAGCCGGTAGATTTGTTCTTCGAGAACGTCATGGTGAACGTAGAAGACCCTGAGATTCGCGCCAATCGCTTGCGGTTATTGGGTGCTCTCAGGGACAGCTTTATCCGTGTGGGAGACATCGCCCTACTATCTCCTGGTCAAGGTACTACATGATGAGCGCACCCGCGCTGATTGGGCTCGGCATCCTTATTGGGTTTGCCGTTGGTGGTCTCTCCGTCTGGTTCTGGGCCGGCCGAAGGGCGGCTCGAATAGAAGGAGAGCTCAACATTGAACGAGCTCTATCTGAAGAGAGAGATAAGGCTTTCCGGGCACAGCTTGAACAAGTTGACGCCAATAAGGCAGCGTTAAAAATTGAGTTTGAAAACCTGAGTAGAGAGTTGCTTGCGGCTCGGGGAAAGGAGTTGGTTGAAGCCAACAGTCATAGCTTGAGCGCCATCCTGAAACCTCTATCTGAGAAAATCGACGGGTTCCAGCATCGGGTGAATCAGGTCCACAGTGACATGATTCAGAACTCTGCCTCACTGATACAGCAGATCAAGCAACTTGAAACGGTTGGCCTAACAATGAGTGCTGACGCGCAACACCTTACCGATGCACTGAAAGGAGACAAGAAGCTGGTCGGTAATTGGGGTGAGGCCCAGCTGGAGAGAACCCTTGAACTTGCGGGCCTGCGCGCGGGTGAGCATTACGACAGCCAGGCCTCGTTCAAGGATGAGGCGGGCAAACGCTACTTGCCGGATTTCGTCATTCGGCTGCCCGAGGGGAAAAACCTTGTTGTCGATAGCAAAGTGTCGCTGGTGGATTATGAAGCCGCTGTTGCTGCGGACGCTGAACCGCTTCGAGAGGCTGCCCTCAAGCGGCACGGAGAGGCCGTCAAGGCTCACATCGACAATTTGGCTTCCAAGGCTTATCAGCAACTTCCGGGTCTATCGAGTCCGGATTTTGTAATGATGTTTATGCCTGTAGAACCTGCCTACATAGAGGTTATGCGAAATCATCGAGATCTGTTCGCGTACGGCTACCAGAAGGGGGTGGTGATGGTTTCTCATTCGACACTGATGCCTATTCTGCGAACAGTCGCCAACCTGTGGATGGTAGAACGTAGTAACGAGGAAGCGAGGGAGATTAGTGCACGGGCCGGCGAAATTTTTAATTCGGTGAGCCTTGTGGCCGAACGGCTAGCTAGTCTTGGTGGCAGTCTGCAAACCGCATCAAAAAAATATAATGAAACGGTCACCGCACTAATTGGAAGGCAGGGGTTACAGGGTAAGGTTGAACGATTCCAGTCACTGTCTGCCAAGGCAACGCGGCCCTTTCCTGAAGAGCTCAGACCAATCACCACCGAAAACGACAGGCTTCAGCTCTCTAATAGCAAAGGTGAAGAGTCGACCGAAGCAAGCTCACATTAGACAACACTGCCACCCACTGAGGAGCCCCCACCCAGCTCACTACCGCATCAGTAAATAGCGGTACAGCAACTGACGGCGTACCCCTGCACATCAAACATCTAGGTTTGCGACAGCGAGCGCATTTTCCTCGATAAACTCCCGGCGGGGTTCTACATCATCACCCATGAGGGTAGAAAACATTTGATCCGCAAGAATGGCATCTTCGATTGTCACCTTTAACATCCTGCGGACATCAGGATCCATCGTCGTCTCCCACAGCTGATCCGGGTTCATTTCTCCAAGGCCTTTGTAACGCTGAACCGAAACACCTCGGCGCGCCTCTTGCATTAGCCAATTCAGACCCTCAGCAAAATCCTGTGTCTCAAACTGACGCTCACCGCGCTGGAAGTAACCGCCCTGCTCAATGAGTTCGTGAGTTTGCTCTCCCAGTGACACCAAAACACCGTATTCCTTGCTGCCGAAAAAAGTTCGGCCCAGGATGATTTCAGTGGTCAAGCTGTGTGAGGTTTGCAGCACCACTGGATACCAAGTACCACGCTCAGGATCCTGTCGTACCACCACCTCATAGCTAGTGGTCTTATCCTTAAGTGATAGTAGGCGCTCACTTAGGCGGTTTGAAAAGGCCTGAACACGCGCCTGATCCCCAAGCTGATCGGCACTCAACGCTTCCATAAAAGGAAGCTGCCAAAGAATATTGGGGGCGTACAGCCTCGCTATACGGTCAATGGTTTGAGCGGCTGTTCGGTGACTAGTGGCGAGCGCCTCCAGTGCCTCACCGCTGATGCCAGGCGCCCCCTGAGTCACATGCAAGCTCGCGCCATCGAGGGCGTTTTGTATCAGATAATTATCCAGTGCTGCTTCATCTTTTAGATACTGACTCTGCTTACCACGGGTCAGCTTGTATAGTGGGGGTTGCGCAATATAAATATGGCCGCGTTCGATAAGCTCCCGCATCTGCCTGAAGAAGAAGGTGAGAAGCAGTGTTCGAATGTGCGACCCGTCCACATCGGCGTCCGTCATGATAATGATGCTGTGATAACGCAGCTTGTCCGGATCAAATTCATCTTTGCCGATGCCGCATCCCAGTGCTGTAACAATCGTTCCAACTTCAGCGGAGCCAAGCATTTTGTCAAAGCGCGCTTTCTCAACATTCAGAATTTTACCTTTGAGTGGAAGTATTGCCTGAAACTTTCGGTTTCTCCCCTGCTTGGCTGAACCCCCAGCGGAATCGCCCTCAACCAGATAAAGCTCGCAAAGCGCCGGGTCCCGCTCCTGACAGTCAGCCAATTTTCCGGGCAAGCCAGCAATGTCCAATGCCCCTTTTCGGCGGGTCATTTCACGCGCCTTGCGGGCAGCCTCACGCGCACGAGCCGCATCAATCATTTTGCCGACAACTGATCGGGCTTCCTGCGGATTTTCCAAAAGGTAATCGTTGAAATGCTCCCCCATCGATTGTTCTACAGCAGTTTTAACCTCACTTGAAACAAGCTTGTCTTTGGTTTGCGAGGAGAACTTAGGGTCGGGAACCTTCACAGAAATGATAGCTGTAAGGCCCTCACGAGCATCATCGCCGGTGGTGTTAACTTTTGCTTTTTTGGCCATTCCCTCACGTTCAATGTAACCGTTGAGACTTCGGGTTAGGGCTGCTCTGAATCCGGCTAGGTGCGTCCCCCCATCTCGCTGTGGAATGTTGTTGGTATAGCAGAGAATGTTTTCCTGAAAACTGTCGTTCCATTGAAGAGCAACCTCAACGCCAACCCCGCCGTCGGCCTCTGCCAAGAAGTGACAGACCTTGTTGATACTGTTTTTTCCCTTGTTGAGAAAATCCACAAAGGCGTTAAGCCCGCCATCGTAACAATAGGTCTCGCTTTGGCCCGAGCGCTCGTCGGTCAGCACTATACGAACCCCGCTGTTCAAAAAAGCGAGTTCCCGCAGGCGCTTTCCAAGGATATCAAAATGGAACTGAATATTGTTAAATGTCTCTGCAGATGGCTTAAACCTTACGCTTGTGCCGGTTGAGTCCGTTTCACCCACCACCGCTAGCGGCGCATCTGGCACCCCATGACGGTACGTTTGTTCATGAAGTTGTCCAGCACGTCGGACCGTAAGCTGCAAATTTTCAGAAAGAGCATTAACCACCGACACACCAACACCGTGGAGGCCACCCGACACCTTGTAGGTGTTGTCATCAAATTTACCCCCCGCGTGCAGGACAGTCATGATGACCTCTGCTGCAGAGACTCCCTCCTCATGCATATCGGTAGGAATGCCCCGGCCGTCATCCGAGACGGTGACAGATTCATCGGGGTGAATAACAACATCAATTTGGGAGCAATGGCCGGCCAAGGCTTCGTCAATGGAGTTATCAACCAGCTCGAACACCATGTGATGGAGGCCAGTGCCGTCATCGGTATCACCGATATACATCCCGGGGCGCTTTCTTACCGCATCCAGGCCTTTTAATACCTTAATACTGCCAGAATCGTACTCTCCGCCCGCCGGCACATTTTCTTCCGCCATACCTTTGCCCCACTCCTAAAACAACTGGTCGCTACGCGCCAGACACTAATTCCCTTCTAAAAGGACGCGACCTTGTTCCACGTGGAACAACCGCCCCTCATCACCACCCCAAAACTGCTGTAACTCCTGTTCTGCCACCGCCGTGAACAAAATCTGAGACCCTATCCCCGCCAGCAACCCGCAGACCGACTCGGCATGGTATCCGTCTAACTCAGATCCCAAATCATCCACCAAGTACAAAGGTGGCGCCCCGGTGAGCTCCCGCATCAAGCCACCCTGAGCCACCTTTAATGCCACAACGGCCAGCTTCAGCTGGCCTCGGGACAACACCTCGGCCGCGGCCCGGCCACCAACAGAGATGCGTAAATCCGCCCGGTGAGGCCCAGCTCTTGTAAAACCCTGGGACCTGTCAGCATCAAGGCCCTCTCTGAGCGCATGCTCCAGAGATACACCGTTGGCCCATCCACGCCTTAGTTCTAGGGCAGATTCCCCAAGAGCAGGGCTCAGCACCACACCTGCCTGACTAAACTTTAAAGCCAGCTGATTGGCCACCGGTTCGCGCATTGAGGACAGTGCCTCACCCGCCCTGGCGAGCTCCTCACACCAGGCAGAAAACCCCCGTATCATACCACGACGCAGCCCTGCATTTCGCTGACGAAGCACCCTGTAATAGCGCCGCCAATGCTCCACGAAACTGTGTTCCACGTGGAACACTGTGGCATCGAGATAGCGCCGTCGCAGTTCGGGGGCGCCTGCAATAAGGTCAGAGGCGCTTGTATCAACTAAGACGGTTGGCAGGGTAGATGCCAGATCGACCAGAGAGCTCGCTGCCGCCCCATTCAACCTTAAGTCAACCTCCCCGCCTCGATGACGACGAATACCCAAATCATGGCGTACTCCAGCACGTGTTAGTCGCCCCTGAACCGTACAGGCGGGCTGCTCATGCTGAATAAGCGGTCTGGCAGACGATGTACGGAAGGAGCGCCCAGTGCCCAGTAGGCTTATCGCCTCCAAAATACTGGTCTTCCCGCTACCGTTACCACCCACAAAGAAATTGGCGCCAGAGCCGAGCAAAAACCGTTGCTCAGTGATATTTCGGACCCGGTCGACGTACAAGCGCTCCAGGTGCAAAGAACCTCCCAAGAAGAGCGGGATGTTGAAAAAAGCCTGCCCTATAAGCGCATCGGCATCACGACGTAAAGGGAGTCCCCAGACTCCGCCTCTTCCAACAAGGCGCTGCTAGACGAGTCCGCAAGGGACATGCGAATTTTCTCTCCATCCAACACGGACAGCACATCCAGCAAATAACTAACGTTGAATCCCACCTCGAGGTTTTCACCCGCATACTCAACGGCCACCACCTCCTCTGCTTGCTCCTGCTCAGGGTTGTTGGCTGTGATATCAAGGGTGTCGTTGCTCAGTTTTAACCTCACTCCGCGATACTTCTCATTAGACAGGATCGCGGTCCTGGTAAATGCCTGTCGAAGCTCCAAGCGGTCCCCAATCACCGTTTTATCAGGGGATTTCGGCAAAACGCGCTCATATTCGGGGAACTTGCCGTCAACTAGCTTCGAAGTGAAGGTAAATTGCGAGTTAGAGGCCCTTACATGATTACTGCCAATCACCAACGAAACATCGCCGTCACCCTCAAGAAGACGTGCCAGCTCGAGAATGCCCTTCCGCGGGATAATCACAGCGGCGTCACCTGCGCTTACCGCATCGGGGGCTGTGCAGAGCGCGAGGCGATGTCCATCGGTCGCGACCATTCGGAGTCGGCCCGACTTCAACTCGAGGAGCATACCGTTGAGGTAATACCGAACGTCTTGTTGCGCCATCGCGAATGCCGTTCGCTCAATTAGCCGCTTTATTACCGTCTGGGGTAGTTCTAGGGCGAGCTCTCCAGCACCCTCCTCAACCGAGGGGAATTCAGATGCCGCAAGAGTCGACAGGGTAAATCGGCTTCGACCTGCTTTGACCATCGCCTTCCCTGACTCTACCTTGAGTTCTATATTGGATCCGTCAGGGAGTGATTTACAGATATCAACAAGCTTTCTTGCTGGAACGGTAATCTCTCCGTCAGTCCCCGCCGAGTCCAGCTCCACACGACCAACCAACTCTACCTCTAGATCAGTGCCTGTGAGCGACAGCTTTTTACCCTCAAGGCTAAGCAGCACATTAGACAAAATTGGAAGCGTCTGTCGGCGCTCTACTACACCCGCAACGAGGTTAAGCGGCTTCAAAAGCGCATCGCGTGAAATACTAAACTTCATGTTTCAACCTGTTCTAAAAAGTCAGTTACCCACCGGCCCCAATTCTAAAATCAAGTGGTCAGTGAGCGTAATAAGTTTTTATAGTCTTCACGAATATCTGTGCTGGTTTCGCGAAGCTCCTTGATTTTACGGCAAGCGTGCAAGACTGTCGTGTGGTCTCTTCCCCCAAAAGCATCACCAATTTCAGGGAGGCTGTGGTTGGTCAACTCTTTTGATAAGGCCATCGCGAGTTGACGGGGGCGAGCGACAGAGCGACTACGCCGTTTTGACAGGAGGTCTGATGATTTGATTTTGTAGTATTCCGCTACGGTTCGCTTGATGTTGTCGAGGCTTACTTGCCTGTCCTGCAACGCCAAAAGGTCACGAAGACTGTCTTTAATAAGCTCCACATCAAAGGGGCGGCCAGTGAAGTTAGCACTCGCGATAACCCGCTTAAGGGCCCCCTCCAGCTCTCTGACATTCGACCGGATGCGCTGCGCAATAAAAAATGCCGCATCAGGAGCAAGGTCTATATTCGCCTGCTCCGCCTTTTTCATCAAAATAGCAACTCGTGTCTCGAGCTCGGGGGGCTCAACCGCAACAGTAAGGCCCCAACCAAAGCGTGACTTGAGCCGCTCCTCAAGACCTTCGATTTCTTTGGGATAACGATCACAGGTCAGGATCATTTGCTGACCCCCCTCAAGCAACGCGTTGAAGGTATGAAAAAACTCTTCCTGCGAGCGATCTTTGTTCGCAAAAAACTGGATGTCATCTATCAGAAGAGCGTCAACCGAGCGGTAATAACGCTTGAAATCACTAATCGCGTTGAGCTGAAGCGCCTTGACCATGTCAGCGACAAACCGCTCTGAATGGAGGTACACAATTCGAGCATCGGGCTTGGTCTTCCTAAGCGCATTGCCAACCGCATGCATGAGGTGCGTTTTACCCAAACCAACTCCGCCATACAAAAAAAGCGGGTTGTAAGAATCGCCCGGGTTTTCTGCAACTTGTTGCGCAGCCGCCAGCGCCAACTGGTTGCTTTTACCCTCAACAAAGGAGGTAAAGGTATAGCTATCCACCAGGTTGTGCTGGTGGGTTGGGGCAACTGCAGCGACCGGCCTTATTGGGGTAGGGGTGACACCTGAAGAGGTGAGTCCCTCCGCTGGAGCGGGTACCGTTTGCCGATGTGTCTGAGAGGATCCCTGCAGCGACGGGCGGACTTGAGCATTTGATTGCGGCGCTCCTGTTGACAGCGCTCCTGTATGCTCACCCACCACGATCGACCACCGAGCGAGGCCCGGTGAAGTCGCCTCGGATACCACCTCGGCAATTAACGCGCCGTACTTATCTTCGACGAAGTCACGGATAAACCGATTTGGTGCGGCCAGCGTCACTCCACCTTCGGCATGACTGGCCTTGAGCGGCCTTATCCATGTGTTGAATTGCTGCAACGGTAGCGCATCACGCAGCCGCGTCAGGCAATGTTGCCAGACATCTACATTGGTTGGGTTTACAGACACTCACTTCACTCCAAAAACACCTGCCCCAAAGGGGCAGGAAACCGCAAATCAGGCAAAAACCTCTATTGGAAACCGCCCCGCCGAGGCGGCCCCCGAGCACCGAATTTTTTCTGTTATACCGGCTTTCTGTCGCTTCTAAACCGGAGGACCACCCCGGCACCACACGCCTAGTTATCCACAAAACAAACCGCGACGCAAAGAGTTTTTATTTTAACAAAATCAATAACTTGAAAACCTTTTTGCCCTTAGCGGGTTTTTAAGAGGGTTTCAAGTGCTCACGGCCGATCGCCTGTGTATAACGTGTTTATAACTTGCGTTTAAGTCGTTTGCTTTTGGTGCGCAAGCGCCTTCTTAAAAACCAACCGGCCTATTTATTTCATACTTTGTAGTGGTAGTGATAACCAACATAAAAATAATTTTTATGTTTTTGCTCCCGCCCAAGCTGTGTGATTGATGACAACCCCTTTTCGCCAAAGGTTGTCGCCGAGAGCCACTCCTCCTCCAGGCGCTCGTAAGTATTACCAACAACCTTGTATACACTGCCCCATTACCCTACTATTCGCGCCCCACAATCTATCGTTAGGTATAACTCATGAAGCGTACGTTTCAACCAAGCGTCCTAAAACGCAAGAGAACCCATGGATTTCGCGCTCGCATGGCTACAAAAGCGGGTCGACAGGTACTGTCTCGCCGCCGCGCCAGAGGCAGAAAGCGACTGTCTGCCTGACAGACTCACCCCCTTCACAGCAGCATCACGGAAATCCTTGCCTCCACTGTGCCTGGTGACGAATACCGCAAGCTTAGCTTCGGTCGCAACAAGCGCTTGATGAAGCCCGCCGATTACCGGCGGGTTTTTAATGCCCCGCTCATTAAAGCGCATCACAAATACGCCATGATGCTCGCCGTGCCGAATGGCCGGGCCCATGGCCGGCTCGGTTTAGTAGTAGCAAAAAAGCACGCCAAGCTGGCCGTGCAACGAAACAGAATTAAACGGGTCACACGAGAATTTTTTCGGAAAACCGGCCGCGCCTCATCATTGGACTGTGTTTTTTTGTGTAAACCCGGCATCACGAACCTAACCAACTCAGAGCTAACCACCGCACTCGATTTTTTGTGGTGCAAACTACAGGGCTCATTGACCGCGGCTTCCGGCACTACCCGCGATTAGCACCATGCAGCCCCATAAACCAATGACCTTAACGTCCCTCCCTAAAAACGCCGCAATCGTATTGATAAAAGGTTATCGGCTGGTTTTCAGTCCTTGGGTAGGCCGCTACTGCCGATTTGAGCCTACCTGCTCGCGATACACTCAAACCGCTATAGAGCAACACGGCCTTTTGCGAGGTCTCTGGCTAGGTATTAATCGAATTGCACGCTGTCACCCCGGCTGCGATGGGGGGTATGATCCGGTTCCTGAGAACAAGCTCTCATTCACAGAAAAACAACCCAAAGATTTGGTCTAATGGATTTTCAACGATTTCTCTTAATAGCTTCTTCCGCGGCAATTACGCTGCTCTTGCTGGTTGAATGGAATGCCTTTCGCGCGGATCGGATCTCCGAGCCTGACCGCCAACGGGTAGCAGATCAGCAACTTCAAACTCAGAGCACATTACCCGAGCTTGATGTAGCTGCAGCTATTAACCCAGTAGATGAGTTGCCAACCGTTGCCTCAGACCTCTCAGCAACACCTTTAAACAAAGAGCAAACTAGCAATCGTTATATAACCGTCACAACCGATCTTCTTGAGCTTGTCATCGACCTGACCGGAGGGGATGTTATCGAAGCAGCCCTGCTGGATTACCCTGACAACATCGATACACCGGACGTACCCTTTGTGCTTTTGGAGCAGAACTCGCTGCGCACCTATACGGCTCAATCGGGATTGGTTGGCCCTGACGGGATCGATTCTTCTTCCCGCGCAGCCTTTGGCTCCGAGAAAATGTCTTACCAAATGGTGCCGGGAGAACCGCTTGAGGTCTCCTTGGTATATCTGGGTGACGGCGCTGTCACTGTTCGAAAGACGTTTTCTTTCCTTCCCAATAACTACGCGATAAACATTGCTTACTCGATTACCAACAACAGTGGTTCCGTGTGGCGCGCTGTGCCATTCGCACAAATTAAACGTGATAGCTCGCCACCCCCAAACATAGATACCAGCGGCTTTGGAATGCAGCCATTCCTCGGCGCAGCCACCACAACGGTTGAAGACCGATTCAAAAAATTTACTTTTAGCGACATGGCAGAGGATCCGTGGAAAGCAAAAATAGAGGGTGGCTGGATCGCCATGCTTCAGCACTATTTTGTTGCGGCCTGGATACCTTCTAACACCGAAACCCACGCTTACTCGACTCGGCAAACAAGTGGTGGACTAAATATTGCGGGCTTCACCAGTCCCGCCCTGGTAGTGGCTCCGGGTCTAACAGGTCAATGGCAAAGCACTTTATATGTGGGCCCAAAAAATCAATATGCATTGGCAGATCTCGCGACCCATCTTGATCTCGTCGTGGACTATGGATGGCTGTGGTGGATAGCCCAGCCCCTGTTCTGGTTGCTAACAAAAATTCAAAGCGTGGTTATCAATTGGGGTGTCGCAATCATCATGCTAACCGTGTTGGTAAAAGCGGTTTTTTTCCAACTATCGGCTGCCAGCTACAGATCAATGGCCAAGATGAGAAAGGTTCAACCAAAAATGGTAGCGATCCGCGAACAGTATGCGGAAGACAAACAAAAACAATCTCAGGCAATGATGGAGCTATACAAGAAAGAAAAGATCAACCCCATGGGAGGCTGCCTCCCCATTTTGATTCAAATGCCGGTTTTCATAGCGCTTTACTGGGTGCTGATGGAGTCTGTTGAGCTGCGCCAAGCTCCCTTTGCCCTTTGGATTGATGATCTGTCAGCCATGGACCCTTACTTTGTCTTGCCGCTTCTAATGGGCGCATCCATGTTCTTTATGCAAAAACTTAATCCACCCCCACCCGACCCGATGCAGGCCAAGATTATGCAATGGCTTCCGGTGGTCTTTACCTTCTTTTTTCTCTGGTTCCCATCGGGCCTAGTACTGTATTGGGTGGTCAATAACCTTCTTTCGATGGCACAGCAATTCGTGATTACTCGCCGGATCGAAAGAGAGGGTGCCACACGGTAACAGAGGTGCGTTCATGCCCTCCTCAGCCCTAGACACCGACACCATCATAGCTATCGCCTCTGGGGCGGGACCGGGTGGTGTGGGTGTTATCCGCCTGTCAGGCCCACAGGCACGCAATATTGCTCTGGCCGTGGCTCAAAAACAGGAGCAAACACTTTCTCCTCGGCGCGCCTACTACAGCACCTTCTCTGACAATCAGGGTCGTGTGATTGATGACGGTATTTTGTTGTTCTTCCCGGCCCCTGCCTCGTTTACCGGCGAGGACGTGGTGGAGTGTCAGATTCATGGAAGCGCTGCCACGCTTAATCTTTTGGTAAGCACCTGCATTGCTCATGGCGCAAGACAAGCTAGACCCGGGGAGTTTTCCGAGCGTGCCTTTCTCAATGGAAAGATGGATCTGCTGCAGGCGGAAGCGGTTGCAGATCTTATCAACGCTCAAACCGCATCTGCCGCGATACAGGCACAAGCGTCACTGCGAGGAGAGTTTTCTGACCGGGTAAACAGGCTGGCTGACGAAATTATTGCCCTGCGTGTTTTTATAGAAGCTGCTATTGATTTTCCCGAGGAAGAAGTTGATTTTCTTTCGGATGGAAAAGTGAAGGAGCGTCTGCTTGCTCTATGCCAGCAAGCTAAAAAACTTTGCTCAGAAGCAAACCAGGGAAGACTTTTTCAGGAGGGTGCCGCCGTGGTGCTAGCTGGCGCTCCCAACGCGGGCAAAAGTAGCTTGCTCAACCTGCTAGCGAAAGAGTCCGTTGCAATTGTTACCGCACAAGCAGGAACAACGCGAGATGTACTAACCACACCGATAAATCTTGGCGGGGTGCCCATTATCCTAAGCGATACGGCGGGCCTGAGAAACGCCTCAGACCAAGCGGAGATAGAAGGGGTACGGCGCGCCATGCAGGCAATCCAAGACGCGGATCTGGTACTTGAAATCATCGACGATTCGAACGCAGCAGACACTCCGACAACCCTGCCAACTGATAAAAAAACATTACGTGTATTCAATAAAATAGATTTATCCGGCCGGGAACCAGGCGTAGGAGCTGATCAACAGGGCCAGTTTGCAGCGGTATCGACCTTAAGCAGAGAGGGCATCGAGCCCTTCAAAAACCAGGTGCTAGCGCTCCTGGGGTTATCGGATAACTCATCGTCTCTGTTCAGCGCTAGGCGAAGACACGTCGACACCCTGATCAACGTGGAAAACCTTTTGGCTGGTGCGCACACACAGTTCTTAGAATACGGCGCTGGAGAGCTGCTGGCGGAAGATCTCCGTCAAGCCCACGAGAAGCTTGGAGAGATTACCGGGAGGGTAACCAGCGACGATCTGCTGGGAGAGATTTTTTCCAGTTTCTGTATTGGTAAGTAATCCATCCCTTATCAACTTTTTATACACAGCTAACAAATAACGTTACTCACCATGCCAGACATTCCTGCCAAAAAGAGGTGGCACTGAAACCTGTTCCGACGAAAACTGTGGACGTCCGGTTGACAGTGGGTGAGCTAAGTCTGGGATTAACCGCAACAAACTGTAGAGTTCTTTTTATCCCCAAATAGCCCCACAAAAATACAAAGCCTTAAGCCCACCTGTTTGCGTCGTTATACAGTAAAAAAAACCTTAATTAGCAGTGTCTTAAGCGGCTTATCCAAGGGAAAAGCCTTCCCTAATAACAACAACATCAATATAACTATCTTTCTTTATATAAATACTTAGATATTTATATAAGTTAAAAGCAATGCGTAATTCCTGATTAGTCCAAAGCCTTTTCAGAGCCCACCGCGTAGGCCCGCTGACGTCCAAAATTTCTAAATTTGTCGGTATTAAGCAGGATTTCCTGAATTCCAGTCTGCATCTATACTACGCGGTCACTCAATAACCCTCTGATTGCTCGAATCCTGTGACTCATAAACGCTTTCATTTTGATGTGATTGTTGTAGGCGGCGGCCACGCTGGGACGGAGGCTGCGCTTGCTGCTGCCCGATCGGGCGCGAAAACGCTTTTGCTTACTCATTCAATCGATACTTTGGGTCAGATGTCATGTAACCCCGCCATCGGTGGAATCGGTAAAAGCCATTTGGTCAGGGAAGTGGACGCGCTGGGCGGCGCTATGGCGCGGGCTACCGATGAGGCCGGGATACAGTTTCGGGTTCTCAACTCACGGAAAGGGCCGGCGGTGAGGGCAACCCGCGCACAGGCAGATCGCGTTTTGTACCGAAATGGAATTAGACAGCGGTTACAGCAGCAAGTTGGTCTCAGTATTTTTCAGGACGCGGTAGAAGATATTCAATTGGTAGGCGAACGTGTCAGAGGTGTTGTGACACGGAGTAACCTCACATTTTATGCCGCCAATATCGTGTTAACCGCCGGCACGTTTTTGAACGGAAAACTCCATGTAGGGATGGAGAATACACCAGGGGGCAGGGCCGGTGATGCAGCCTCAATCGGGTTGGCCGACCGGTTGCGCGAACTTTGTCCTAGGGCAGGGCGCTTGAAAACAGGCACTCCTCCTCGTATCGACGCTAAGACCGTTGATTTTTCGGTGATGGAAGAGCAGTGGGGAGATAGTCCGAGGCCAGTGATGTCCCTGTATGGTTCGACCGATAGTCATCCGGAGCAGCGCTGCTGTTGGATTACTGCCACCAACGAGAACACTCACGACATCATACGCTCAGGCCTCGACAGGTCGCCATTACTTGGCGGCGTGATTGAGGGAGCCGGACCTCGCTATTGCCCCAGTATCGAGGACAAAATTCATCGCTTCTCCGATAAAAACTCTCACCAGATTTTTATTGAGCCAGAGGGGCTATGCACGACAGAGCTCTACCCTAACGGGATCTCTACCAGCCTGCCTTTCGATATTCAGATAGATTTGGTTCGATCGATAAAAGGATTAGAGAACAGTCAAATCACGCGTGCTGGATACGCCATAGAGTATGACTATTTTGATCCGAGGGACCTGAGACACTCCCTGGAAACGAAGAGTGTAGAGGGACTATTCTTTGCTGGCCAAATAAACGGTACCACCGGTTATGAGGAGGCAGCAGCCCAGGGATTATTGGCTGGCTTAAATGCAGCTAGGCGAGCGCGTGAACATACCCCATGGGAGCCTTCCCGTGATCAAGCTTATGTAGGCGTCTTGGTCGATGATCTGGTTACTCTGGGGACTCAAGAGCCCTACCGAATGTTCACTTCGCGAGCGGAGTATCGCCTGCTTTTGCGCGAAGATAACGCCGACCTCCGCTTGACCGAGATCGGTCGTGAAATGGGCTTGGTCGATGACCGTCAGTGGCAGTCTTTCGTCGAAAGAAGAGAGAGCATTGAGCAAGAAAAGCACCGCTTGGAGACCACGTATATACAACCCAAATCCCTGGCTGCTCAGAAGCTTGAACCGTTGCTTGATAAGCCACTGGTACGTGAATACTCATTAGCGGACTTGTTGCGCCGCCCAGCATTTTCTTATGAGGACGTCGCTCACCTTGCCGGTAACCCGCTAGTGTCTACCCAGCATGCAGCAGACCAAGTGGCAATTCAGCTGAAATATGCGGGTTACATCGAGCGCCAGTCTGAAGATATTGCACGATTACGTCGCCAGGAAGACATGGCATTGCCCGCGGACCTGGACTACTCCTCAGTCCCCGGTTTATCCAACGAAATATGTCAAAAGCTGAGTGAGGCTAGGCCAACATCCTTAGCAAGAGCAGGACGAATTTCTGGGGTTACCCCAGCCGCCCTCTCCTTATTACTTGTTTACATGAAGAGGTCGGAGTCGGTTCAACGCGCCGCAAATGGTTGATAATCCAGCGAATCTTCTGCAGCGCGGTGTCGAGGAGTTGCGACTGGAGATCACCACCGCACAGAGCGAAGCGCTGCTTTCCTATGTTGCCTTACTTGATAGGTGGAATCAGGCATTTAACCTAACGGCTGTTAGAGACCGGGCAGATATGGTGGTGCGCCATATCCTTGATAGCCTCTCTCTTGTCTCTGCCGTATCGGGCAAAACAGTGATTGATGTGGGCACCGGTGCTGGTCTTCCCGGTATACCACTGGCGATCATGAGACCAGAGAAATCCATTACTTTACTGGATAGCAATGGCAAAAAAACGCGTTTCCTGCATCAGGCTTCGACCCAGTTAGAGCTCGCCAATACACAAATTGTTCATAGTCGAGTAAGAGACCACAAAAAGCATGCTGGCTACGATCACGTGGTTACGAGGGCGTTTGCAAGTAGTGCTAAGATGGTCAGCGAATGTGCACACCTGTTAACCCCTTCGGGCACCATACTGGCAATGAAAGCCGCTGGGTACGAGGACGAATTGGCTGAGTTAGATGACAACGTTCAGATTATTTCTGTAAGGGTGCTGGACGTGCCCTTTCTTGATGAGCAACGAGTTGTTGTGTCAATGAAGCCCGCAGCGTTTCAAGAAGACCTTAAATAATGAAAATAGTCGCTGTTGCTAATCAGAAAGGGGGGGTTGGTAAGACCACTACGAGCGTGAATTTAGCGGCAAGCCTTGCAGCAATGGGTCGATCTGTTCTTCTGGTTGATCTTGATCCTCAGGGTAATGCCACTATGTCCTCCGGCGTTGATAAACACAGCCTTGAGATAACGGCCTATGACTTGCTGGTTGAGGGGACCCCCCTAAACGAGGTTCTCGTTCCAGCGGCAGAAAACGGCTATTCGATAGTCGGTGCAAACCGTGATTTAACAGCCGCAGAGATAGAACTGTTAAATATCGATGGTCGCGAGAACAGGCTGGCGAACGCCCTTGCGACAGGGTTTCAGTTCGACATTATTATCATTGATTGCCCCCCGTCTCTGAGTATGTTGACAGTAAATGCGCTGATCGCCGCGCACTCGGTCATCATTACCATGCAATGTGAGTATTTTGCTCTGGAGGGGCTTTCCACGCTGTTGGCCACTATTGAACGGGTTAAACAGGCAGGCAATCCCCGGCTAGAGGTAGAAGGCATCTTGCGCACCATGTACGATCCTCGTAACTCATTGACCAATGAGGTGTCTGCGCAACTCCACAAACATTTTGGGGATAAGGTCTACCGCACTGTGATACCCAGAAACGTAAGATTGGCGGAAGCTCCAAGCCATGGTTTGCCGGCGCTCCATTACGACCGCTACAGCGCGGGAGCGAGGGCCTACGCGGCACTGGCAGGAGAGTTCGTTAAACGTCAGCGAGAAAAAAACGAAACCGAGACACCAGCAAGTTAATATGGGGACCCGCCTCTGAGTCTTTGTAGCGGGTAGTTTTGATTGGGTTGGAAAGCGGGTCTTGAGGAAAGCAGCTTGAGCACACGAAAACGAAAAGGAAGCTTAGGTAAAGACCTTGACGTGTTGTTAAGCGCGACCACGATTTCCTCATCCCCATCAGCGCCGCCTCAGCCCGCGCAAAAAAGTACCGAAGAGAACTCACCGGCTGCTACAGGCCTTCGCCAGCTGCCCCTAGAAAAGCTTCGCAGGGGTAAATACCAGCCACGGCGGGATTTTGAGCAAGCGGCCTTGCAAGAGCTGGCGGAAAGCATCAAAAACCAGGGTGTCATGCAGCCCATCGTTGTAAGAACCCAGAGCGGGGGTTATTGGGAGATCATTGCCGGCGAGCGACGCTGGCGAGCGAGCCAACTTGCTGGCTTAGATACAATCCCGGCGCTGATTCGTGAGGTTAGCGACGATGCTGCAATCGCGATGGCGCTTATTGAAAATATCCAACGCAAAGATTTAAACCCGGTCGAGGAGGCTGTGGCACTGAAGCGGCTCCAGCAAGAGTTTCAGCTCAGTCAGCAGCAAGTCGCTGATCGGGTGGGCAAATCCCGGTCGTCAATTGCTAATGCCATGCGTTTGCTGACGTTAGAACCAGACGTCCTCACCATGATTGAACAGGGCCAGATAGATATCGGCCACGGAAAGGTCCTACTTGCCCTTGAAGGCAGGCAGCAATTGCGCGCCGCTCACAAAGTATCCAAAGCCAGCATGTCGGTGCGACAGACAGAGCGACTGGTAAAAGCGCTGCTTTCTCCTGAAGAAGGTGGAGACGCCAAGACGGGCCGTGTAGATCCCGACGTCCACCGGCTTGAGCGGGAGCTGTCAGAGAGGCTGGGAGCGAAAGTAACGCTACAAGCCGGCGGGCCTTCTCGAGGGGGTAGGCTGGTTATCGCTTTTAGTACAAACGAGGAGTTAGAGGGCATTTTGACGCGCTTTCGCTAGCGTCGGATTTGTTGATATGGCCTCCCACTTCATTTACACTCGCCCCCGCTTTTTAGGCCTCCAGCCCACGTGACACGCCATTCACCGGCCGGCCCATTTGAGGCGGTAAAAGAGCAGGCCGTCGCGGCACTGCTTGTCAACATAGCGACCATCGCTCTGTTGGCAGCATTTGCGTCTATTTCGGTTGATTTAGAGCTTGGTCTCGACCTATTTTTTGGTGGGATAGTGGTGATCCTGCCGCAGGCATGGCTAGCACTGCAGCTGGGGACGCGGGCGTGGATTGCGCGGCCCGCCTTGTTGGCGGTCGCAAAGTACACCCTGACAGGGGCGGGTTTTGCAGTGCTCTTTGCACTCAGGCCAGCGGTAAGCGGCTTGGCCGTAATGATTGGTGCTGTGGTAGCGATAGGGGTAACCCCAGCCGCCTATCACCTCATAAAGCAAAAAAATGTAGTTAAAAGCGACTAACGTCGTCTAAAAACAGCAAAGTGAAGGAAAAATGGCTTCAGGTGGAGAGCAAACAGTTTCCGAGTACATCGTCCATCACCTGACGAATCTCACGTATGGAAAACTTCCCGCTGGTTTCGAGCGTCAAACCGCGGAAGGCACAGAAGTTGTCGCCGAGGGTGGCCTCTGGACCCTGGCTCATGGTGCCGATGAGATAGCCGCCATGGGCTTCAACGCCATTCACGTAGATTCAATGATTTGGTCAGTCGGTCTTGGCATTATCTTTTGCTGGCTCTTCCGCCGAGTCGCGGTCAAGGCCACCGCTGGTGTACCGACCGGTTGGGTCAATGCGGCAGAGATGGTCGTCGAGTTTATTGACGGCACGGTCAAGGATACCTTTCACGGCAGAAACCCCCTGATAGCGCCTTTGGCATTGACGATTTTTGTGTGGGTTTTTTTGATGAATCTCATGGATCTTATCCCTGTCGATTTGATCCCCCACGGCCTGATGCTTGTCGGGGTTGAATATCAGAAAATAGTCCCCTCAACAGACCCCAATATCACTATGGGTATGGCCGTCGGGGTTTTTGTTCTGATGCTTTACTACAGCATCAAAGTAAAGGGCTTCGGGTTTGTGAGAGAGCTAACCATGAATCCCTTCAACCACCCCTTATTTATCCCGGTAAACCTGTTCATGGAGGTGGTCGGACTGCTCGCGAAGCCTTTCTCTCTTGGTTTGCGGCTCTTTGGAAATATGTATGCAGGAGAGATGATTTTCATTCTTATCGCCTCCCTGTTCAGTGTAGGTCTTTTCTGGATGTTGCCCGCCGCACTCCTTCAAATTGGGTGGGCTATTTTCCACATTCTGGTTATTACGCTTCAGGCCTTCATCTTTATGGTCCTGACGATCGTGTACCTGAGCATGGCTCACGAAGATCATTAAATTTCATAACACAAGCACACGTGCTAAACCCTAAGTAGGAGAAAACCATGGAACTTATATACGTTGCCGCCGCTATTATGATGGGACTGGGCGGAATGGGCGCTGCGATTGGCGTAGGCATTTTGGGCGGCAAGCTCATCGAGGGGTCGGCCCGTCAGCCTGAGCTGGCACCGAAGCTTCAGGGTACTTTTTTCCTGGGCGCGGGACTTGTTGATGCAATCCCAATTATCGGCGTTGGTATTGCCATGTACCTGATTTTCGTTGTCGCGGGCTAACTGAGACCACAGCCAGCCGGGCTCTTTGGTCAAACGGTTGGACGAGAACGGGAGCAAACAGTGAATATCAATCTTACGCTTATAGGCCAAATGCTCGCTTTTGTGGCGTTTGTTGCCTTTTGTATGCGCTTTGTCTGGCCGCCGATCGTGGGTGCAATGGCTGATCGACAACAGAAAATTACCGATGGTTTGGCTGCCGCGGATCGAGCGAGCCACGATCTGGAGCTGGCGCAGAAAAATGCCAGCGCGCAGATGGCCGAGGCCAAAAAAGAAGCGGCCGGAATTATAGACGCAGCCAACAAGCGAGCGGCAGCGTTGATCGACGAGGCCAAGGCCGCTGCTGTGGTCGAAGCGGATCGCATAAAGTCCGCGGCCTCAGCAGAAATCGAGCAGGAGCGGGCTCGTGCTCAAGAAGAGTTGATGGCCAGGGTGAGCCAGCTGGCCGTTCAGGGGGCTGAGAAAATTCTTGGTTCCGAGGTCGATGCCAGCAAACACGCTGCCATGCTTGCCAGCCTGACGGTGGAGAGCTAGCGTGGTCGAGCCCAAAACCCTTGCTCGCCCTTACGCCCGTGCAGCGTTTGATTACGCCCGTTCCAATGGCGTCCTGGCGGATTGGGAGTTGGTGCTAAATGAGCTCGCAGTAGTGAGTCTCGACCCTAAAGTTGTGGAGCTCATCAACAGCCCGGCACAGACTGGCGAGCAGCTTGCCGCTGCGCTTTTTGGGTTGGTCGAGGTGGATGTACCCGCATCGGCTCAAAACTTCATCAAAATTCTTGCGGAGAACGATCGGCTGTTACTTTTGCCCGACGTCGCTTCCCTCTACAGCGAACAGAAACAGGCGCTCGAAACCTCTGTTGCGGTGGAGGTAACGTCAGCGTTTGACTTGTCGGATAGCGATGTCGCTGATCTGGAGAAGTCCCTCGAGCGCCAGCTATCCCGTAGCGTATCCCTTACACATCAAACAGACCCCGCATTATTGGGCGGGGCGGTCATCCGGGCCGGTGATATGGTCATCGACGGCTCCGTTCGCGGTCGGCTAGCAAAGCTAGCGGGCGCGCTGACACCCTGATAGAGGAAACAGGTCATGCAGCAACTTAACCCTTCGGAAATCAGCGACATCATCAAGCAGCGGATTGAGCAGCTTGATGTTTCGACGCAGGCGACCAATGAAGGCACCATCGTATCGGTAACAGACGGCATTATTCGAATTCATGGTCTCACCGAGGTTCAGTACGGTGAGATGATTGAGTTTGAGGGGGGCGTCTACGGATTGGCGCTTAACCTCGAGCGCGATTCTGTGGGTGCGGTGGTTCTGGGTGACTACAAGAAGCTGGCAGAAGGCCAAACCTGCCGCTGTACGGGTCGCATTCTGGAGGTTCCTGTCGGCCCCGCGTTACAAGGTCGAGTTGTTGACGCGCTGGGCAACCCTATTGATGGTCGTGGTGCTATTGATGCGACTGAAACCGACGCCATTGAGAAAATTGCGCCGGGAGTTATCGCCCGCCAGTCGGTTGACCAACCTGTTCAAATCGGGCTTAAGGCCATTGATGCCATGGTGCCCATTGGGCGCGGCCAGCGAGAGTTGATTATTGGAGACCGCCAGGTTGGCAAAACTGCGATCGCCGTTGACGCTATCATCAACCAGAAAGGCACGGGCATTAAGTGTATATATGTCGCTGTTGGTCAAAAGGCATCTTCTGTTGCAGCGGTGGTACGAAAGCTTGAAGAGCATGGTGCGATGGAGCACACCATTGTTGTTGCAGCGAACGCATCTGATCCTGCTGCAATGCAGTATCTTGCGCCATTTGCTGGCTGCACTATGGGCGAGTACTACCGGGATCGCGGTGAAGATGCGTTGATCATTTACGACGACCTTTCAAAACAGGCTGTCGCCTATCGACAGATATCACTGTTGTTGCGACGTCCACCGGGCCGTGAAGCCTACCCCGGTGATGTTTTCTATCTGCACTCGCGTTTGCTTGAGAGGGCCGCCCGGGTTAACGCCGATTACGTAGAAAAGTTCACCAATGGCGACGTTAAAGGAAAGACGGGCTCTCTCACCGCCTTGCCAGTGATTGAAACTCAGGCTGGCGACGTCTCGGCTTTTGTTCCGACAAACGTAATTTCAATTACCGATGGCCAGATATTTCTCGAGGCTGATATGTTCAATGCAGGCATCCGCCCCGCAATGAACGCCGGTATTTCGGTATCACGGGTGGGAGGTGCTGCCCAAACCAAAATTGTCAAAAAGCTCTCCGGCGGTATTCGGACAGCGCTGGCCCAATACCGTGAACTTGCGGCCTTCTCACAGTTTGCATCCGATCTGGACGACGCGACTCGCGCGCAGCTTGATCACGGTGAGCGGGTTACGGAGCTCATGAAGCAGAAACAGTACGCACCCCAGTCGATTGCAGAGATGGGCCTGGTTCTGTACGCCGCCAATGAAGGCCATCTCAAAGATGTCGAGGTGGCAAAGGTGGGTGATTTCGAGGCCGCGCTAATTTCTTACATGCGTGCAGAGCACGGCGCGCTGATGGACGAGATTGCTGCCGATGGCGGCTGGGATGATAGTCGTGAAGACGCTTTTAAATCCGCTATCGAAACTTTCAAGTCCACCCAAACCTGGTAATTCGCCATGGCTGCCGGAAAAGAAATCCGCACAAAGATCTCAAGTATTCGCTCAACGCAAAAAATCACGAGCGCAATGGAGATGGTCGCAGCGAGCAAGATGCGGCGGGCTCAGGATCGGATGGAGCTTGGAAAGCCTTATGCAAAGAGAATGCGTGCGGTGGTTGGGCATATTGCCAATTCAGAACCCGAGTATCGCCATGCCTATATGACGGAACGGCCCGTCCAGCGCGTAGGCTACATCATTGTTTCAACCGACCGGGGATTGTGCGGCGGTCTAAATATAAATCTGTTCAAGGCGGCAATAGCCGGGATGAAAGAGTGGTCAGAACAAGAGGTGGCTGTAGATCTTTCTCTCATCGGGGCTAAATCGATGGCGTTCTTCAAGAGCGTCGGCGGTAACGTTGTCGCCAGCGTTCGTGACATCGGAGAAGAGCCAACCGTTGATCAGCTCATTGGTGGCGTAAAGCACATGTTAGATGCGTACGTCGATGGAAATATAGATAAGTTGTATTTGGTCAGTAATGAATTCGTGAACACCATGACTCAAACCCCTCAGGTCGAGCAGCTCCTTCCGCTTGAGGCGTCGGATGATGAAAAGCTTGCTCACCATTGGGACTACATTTACGAGCCGGATGCAAAGGAGCTATTAGACGGGTTGTTGACCCGCTACATCGAATCCTTGGTTTACCAGGCTGTTGTTGAGAACGGGGCCTGCGAACAGGCGGCCCGAATGATTGCCATGAAAAATGCGAGTGACAATGCGGGCACCCTGATAGATGACTTACAGCTCGTTTACAACAAAGCGAGGCAGGCGGCGATTACTCAAGAGCTGTCTGAAATCGTTGGTGGTGCGGCTGCAATCAGTTAACGAAGACTTAATTTTAGTGTGGTTGGCGATGCCTAATCGCCCGGAAAAGAAAAGAGTGAGGCTCACAAATGAGTAGCGGAAAAGTCGTCCAGGTTATTGGTGCGGTGATCGATGTGGAGTTTCCACGAGACAGCGTCCCACAGGTATACGACGCACTAACAGTCAGCGACAAAGGGTTAACCCTTGAGGTACAACAGCAGCTGGGTGATGGTGTTGTGCGTGCGATTGCCATGGGATCCTCGGAAGGGGTTAGTCGTGGGCTTTCTGTTGAGAACACCGGCGCCCCCATCTCCGTGCCTGTCGGCACCGAAACCCTCGGCCGAATCATGGACGTACTTGGCAACCCTATTGATGAGCGGGGCCCAATTGGTGAGCAGGAGAGGTCTTCGATTCATCGTCCAGCGCCAACCTACGAGGAGCTGGCCGCTTCCGAAGAACTTCTTGAGACCGGTATCAAGGTAATCGATCTGGTTTGCCCCTTCGCAAAAGGCGGAAAGGTTGGGCTTTTCGGCGGTGCTGGTGTTGGTAAAACTGTCAACATGATGGAGTTGATTAACAATATCGCGACCGAGCACTCAGGCCTTTCGGTTTTCGCTGGTGTTGGTGAGCGTACCCGGGAAGGTAACGATTTCTACTACGAGATGCAGGAATCAGGCGTGGTAAACGTCGAGCAGATGGATAAGTCAAAGGTGGCCATGGTGTATGGTCAGATGAATGAGCCACCCGGCAACCGACTTCGCGTAGCGCTAACAGGCCTTACCATGGCGGAGAAGTTCCGTGACGAGGGCCGTGACGTTCTACTGTTTGTGGACAATATTTACCGGTATACCCTGGCGGGAACCGAGGTGTCTGCGCTGCTGGGCCGTATGCCTTCAGCGGTGGGTTATCAGCCCACACTAGCGGAGGAGATGGGTGTTCTTCAGGAGCGAATTACCTCCACCAAAACCGGTTCCATTACATCAATTCAGGCGGTTTATGTTCCTGCAGATGACCTTACCGACCCATCCCCAGCCACCACCTTCGCCCACCTGGACTCCACGGTTGTATTAAGCCGGGATATTGCTGCCAAGGGGATTTATCCTGCTGTTGACCCGCTGGATTCAACATCGCGTCAGCTTGATCCTCTAATTATTGGTCAGGAGCACTATGAGGTGGCGCGTGGCGTGCAGTCGGTGCTCCAGCGTTATAAAGAGCTGAAGGACATCATTGCGATCCTTGGTATGGATGAGTTATCGGAAGAGGATAAGTTGACCGTGGCTCGAGCACGAAAGATCGAGCGCTTCCTGTCACAGCCTTTCAACGTGGCAGAGGTCTTTACCGGATCTCCCGGTATTTACGTGTCCTTGAAAGATACGATTGCGGGTTTCAAAGGCATTCTTGCTGGAGATTATGACCACCTGCCGGAGCAGGCGTTCTACATGGTTGGCTCTATTGAGCAAGCGGTTGAGAAAGCAGCAACACTCTGAGGAACGTAGGTTAACTTTATGGCAATGACCATACATTGTGACATCGTCTCAGCTGAAGCTCAGATTTATTCTGGGTTGGTAGAGCTGCTTGTCGCCACAGGCGCTGATGGGGAATTGGGTATTTGTTATGGCCACGCGGCGCTGCTTACCAGTCTGGTGCCAGGTCCAGTCCGCGTCGTTGAGCAGGGGGGAGACGAGCACATTTACTACGCCTCAGGGGGTTTTTTGGAGGTGCAGGGGGATGTGGTCACGGTGCTTGCAGACACGGCGATTCGCGCTGACGATGTTGATGAGGCTGCAGCGGAGGCGGCCAGACAGGCGGCCGAAGACGAGTTGGCCAACCAGAGTGCTGAGCTAGATTATGGTCGCGCCTCTGCTCAACTCGCAGAAGCGTCGGCGCAGTTAGCGACCTTGCGAAAGCTGAAAAATCGCGCCGGTAGAAGTTAAGCAGTCCCGGGTGAGGACTCGTTTCTAAAAGCGAGAAACCAGTTAAAAGTGTAAAAAGTTTGAAAAACCGCCTGCAGGGCGGTTTTTTATTGGGTTTACAACCCGTTAGCACTGGTATTCTTGACGTATGCAAGTTGTAAGCTCACACGGGCGGCTACGCGATGATGCTTGAAGTTATTATTCTCGCAGCTGGAAAAGGCAGCCGAATGAAGTCGGCTCTGCCAAAGGTGCTTCATCCGCTCGCTGGCCAGCCCCTAGTTCACCATGTGGTTCGTACTGCAAAATCCCTCGAACCAAGAGCAGTCCATGTTGTTGTGGGTCATGGGGGCGACGCAGTGCGGGCTAGCCTCGCTGGTCAAGACCTGTTGTTTCACGAGCAAAACGAGCAACTTGGAACGGGACACGCGGTTATGCAGGCGCTTCCACACTGCCAGGACGACAGTATTGTTGTGGTCCTGTTTGGCGATGTGCCACTGATCTCATCCGAGACCATTCAAAAACTGAGTTCGTTGGCTGCAGAAAGCCCTGCGATGTTGTCAGCCACAGTTGATGATCCAAGGGGATACGGTCGCGTAATTCGCGATGAGGGGAATGGATTTGTTTCGGTGGTTGAAGACAAAGACGCCGACGGGCATCAACTACAGGTTTGCGAGGTCAATACCGGCGTTTTAGCGTCACCCGTGGCGCAGCTTGCCATGTTATTAGCGAAGGTTGAGAACAACAACGCGCAGGGGGAGTATTACCTGCCCGATGTGTTTGCCCTTGCGCAAGCGGGCGGCTACCCAGTAGAAATTTTTCCTCTTCAGGACACGACTGAAATGCTTGGGGTGAACGACCGGATCCAGCTGGAGGAGGTCGAGCGTAGATTTCAAAGACGTCAGGCTGGGGCCTTGATGAGACAGGGTGTAGCGATCGCAGACCGCTGCCGTATTGATATTCGCGGGGAGCTGGTTTGCGGAGAGAATGTCTCCATTGATGTAAATGCTGTATTTGAAGGCCGGGTAGTGTTGTCGGATGGCGTTACCATCGGTGCAAACTGTGTGATTAGGGATGCTGAAATTGCAGCAGGTTCAACCATTCACCCATTTTGCCATATCGAGGCGGCGAGGATTGGCGATCAATGTCAGGTTGGACCCTATGCACGCCTCCGCCAAGGTACGCATCTTGGGTCAGCCAGCAAGGTTGGTAACTTTGTGGAAACCAAAAATACCACGCTGGGCGAAGGCAGTAAGGCCAACCACCTGACCTACCTTGGGGATACTCAGACTGGTGAGGGGGTCAACGTTGGCGCCGGGACCATCACCTGCAACTATGACGGGATTAATAAGCATCCCACCCAGCTGGGCGATCGGGTGTTTGTTGGCTCCAACAGCACCTTGGTTGCGCCGGTAACAATTGATGATGACGGCTTTGTTGGGGCAGGCTCGGTAATTACAGGGGATGTGGCTAGCGGCGAACTAGCCTTGGGTCGATCCCGTCAGCGCAATATTGCCGGCTGGCAAAAACCGACCAAAAAATAAAGGACAGCAGGTATGTGCGGTATTGTAGCTGGGGTTGCCAAACGGGAAGTGTCAGAGATTTTGCTTGAGGGCTTGAGGCGCCTGGAATACCGTGGCTATGACTCTGCCGGGATGGCTCTCGTTGATAACGACCACAATCTCCAATTACACAAGGCGCTTGGTAAGGTTGCAGAACTTGAAGCAGCGCAAATCCAACAACCCATAATCGGCTGTGTAGGGATTGCACATACTCGTTGGGCGACTCATGGTGAGCCCAGCGCGGCGAATGCTCACCCCCACACTGCCAGCGACCAATATGCAGTCGTTCACAATGGCATCATCGAAAACCATGCGGCGTTACGTGAAGATCTAGAGAGAGGTGGTGTTTCGTTCGTATCCCAGACGGATACGGAGGTCATCGTTCATCTTATTGACAAGCTTCGGCCTGCCCATACAGACCTTCTTTCTACAGTACAAAGCGTCGTGAGTAAACTGGAGGGCGCCTATGCACTCGCCGTCATAGATAGCGAAGAGCCCCATAGCCTCATCGTTGCTCGACAGGGTAGTCCCTTGGTGTTGGGGGTTGGTATTGGTGAAATGTTTGCGGGTTCTGACACACTGGCCCTTCGCTCGGTTACCGATAGGTTTGTTTATCTCGAAGACGGCGATGTCGGCTGCCTCAGGGCTGGAGATTACGCATTATATGACCGCACCGGGAAGTCGATCAGCCGCCAAGTGGTGCATTTGGAGCCTCCCAAGACAGAAGATCTTTTGGGCGATTACGCCCATTACATGCTCAAAGAAATCCATGAGCAACCCCGGCGCTTAAAAGACACAGCGCGGGCCGACAACCTTACAGCCGACCAGTTTGGGCCCGAAGCAGCTGATATCTTTTTAAAGACCCGTGCAATTCAAATTATTGCCTGCGGCACCAGCTATCATGCCGGATTGGTCGCCAAGCATTGGATTGAGGAATTCGTGCAGATTCCGTGTTCGGTCGAGGTGGCCTCGGAAATCCGTTATCGCACGCCCGTGATTGTTGATGGGACATTAATTATCAGCATCTCTCAAAGCGGGGAGACCGCGGACACGCTGGCGGCCATTAATCACTTGGCTGGCGCCGGCATAGCACGCCTTGCGATCTGCAATGTTGATCACTCGGCGATTGTACGCGCCAGTGAGCTGGTTTATTTGACGCAGGCCGGATCAGAAATCGGCGTTGCCTCTACCAAGGCGTTCACTACCCAGCTTGCGGCGTCTTTGGTTCTTACCGCTGCTTTGATGCAGAAAAACAATCAGCAGGGTCGGCTGCAGGAATTTGAGAAGGCGATAGTAAGCTTGCCCGCAGCAGTTGAGGCGGTGATCGCCCTGGAGCCAAAGATAAAGCAGCTGGCCAATCACTTTGTCACCAAGCATCACGCACTCTTTTTGGGGCGCGGCGTGTTTTACCCTGTTGCGATGGAGGGTGCGCTCAAGCTCAAAGAAATTTCCTATATCCACGCTGAGGCCTATCCAGCGGGTGAGTTAAAGCACGGCCCCCTCGCCCTGGTTGACGAGGATATGCCGATTGTCGCTGTGGCACCAAACAATGGGTTGCTGGAAAAACTCCGAGCGAATTTAGAGGAGGTGAGAGCGCGAGGGGGAGAGCTCTTTGTTTTTGCTGACGAAGAATCAGGCTTTGAGAGTGGTCCTGGGGTCCATGTGCTCCCCATGCCGCACAGTGATGCCCTAGCTGCGCCCATTACTTATACCGTGGCATTACAACTGCTGTCTTATTACGTAGCGGTGTCGCGCGGGACAGATGTCGATAAACCACGCAACTTGGCGAAATCGGTTACGGTGGAGTAAGTTCAAACAGTACCGCAAAAAGAGGAAGTTATGGATTATTTGCAATGGATGGCGTTTGTTTTTGGAGTGTTGGGACTGGTTGCTTTTGTCCGTCTAGAAAAATTAACAAAAACCTTAAAAGAAAAAGGAATCCTCGAGGAGGAATATAAAGAGGACTAATACACTGTTACATGACACTCCGTTATGGTGGCACAAGTCTAAATACAGAATTGCGGCAGGCAAAAAGAACGCGGGAGGTTTTTACTGCTCTCCCGCGCGACTAACTGGACTTCCTTTTTGATTAAGCTTACTCGCTCGGGTTTGCTGCCTTGTAGGCCTTTATAGCGGCGTTAAATTCCGCCGCGACTTCTTCCTCCTGAGACACGGAGTCATTGAATGCCCTGTTTGAGCCCATGTAGCTTGCTGTTGCGGCAGATTCAGCCTCAGCAAAGCCAGGTTTCATGGCTTCCATATTAGCTTCATGGCACGCTCTAAAATTTGCCATGCCGGTTTGATAAGTCTTGACTGCGGTTTGTGCAGCAACCATCTCCTCCATTGAGGCGGTAGTGCCGTTCGGGATGACAGGTTTTGAGGGTTTAACGCAATCTACCGCAAGAGCGTTAGCGCTGATAAACAAAAATGATAGAAATCCGATCTTGATTAAACGAAACATAATAACTCTCTCGCATTGTCAATCGCTCAATAAGTCCTGAGCTGTATATTTGGCAGATCGCCAGATTCGACAAGGTTGCTTACGATGTCTTCACCGGCTTGGCGGTTGTCAATACCTACGACCTGAACCCTGTAGTATAAGTTCCCGGCCCGGTATTCTACGGCAAGTTTTGCATTATATCCCTTATTACCCAAGTCCTTTGCAAGATCATTTGCCACATTGCTATCTGTAAAGGCATCAACATAAATAAACCACCTAGCCAGAGACGATCCGGTGTTTTTAGGGACTCCTGTGCTATCCGTATTGCTAGATGTTGCGGACGAGGAGCTCGCGGTTTTCTCTTCGCTGGATGAAGCCAATTCTCTGCTGGATGACTTTAAGGGTGCTCCCGAGACAGCCTTATCCGGTCCTGACGTCCCTGCATCCACCGGGTCCATCACAACCCGCAGGGGACCGGTCTTATAAGTCAGCTCTATGGCATTTGCGGCGGCTATCGCATCACTCTTCGAATTAAACCCAATAACCTTCACCTGCTGCAGCTCCCGCCCCTCGCGGGTGATTCCTTGAGTCGTAACCCTGTAGTCCTCGACCTCTAGAGCCGAAACAAGTTTGTTGAGGTTGCTGCTGTTTGAGAATGCCCCAACGACAACTGCCCAAGGGCCAAGGCCGTTGCCTGGGTCTGCTGATGTTGCGTCGGGGTTTTTCTCTGACGGGGCGAAAACGCTCTGCGATCTGCCAGCACTTTGGGCGGTATCAGGTGGGGAGCTGCTTTGTCCCATAACGTCAGAGAAGCCTGTCGCGGAGTCCGGCTCCATAACGGCGCGGATTTCTGGCTCAGGGGTCGCAGCCACTATCTCACCAGAAGGCTCCTTGCTTTGGCCAGCAGTCTCCTCAACAGTATCTTTGCTGTTTAGATCGGCGGAATTCATTCCCGCCGAGGACTCGGAATGAATCAAGGGGAAGTCTGATTCGGCTCTATCACTCAACGCGTTTAATTTTCTTTCCAGTAACGCGTTCTCAGCAATGAGCCGTTCTACGCTCTTTCTTGAAGCGAGTAATTCTTGTGACAGCCCAGTTATCTGGTCTTCCATGCTCTCACGCTGGAAAAATGCGCTCGCCGCACCGGCAAGGACAAGAATGATGGCAATCGAACCAATCGCGATGGGCCAAAGATTTGTACGCGGGTTGTTGATAACTAACGAGTGGTCAACAAGGATGGCGTCTGCGTCGTCTTGTTCTCCTTGTTGCCCGTACCCACCACCGGTCATTCACGCCTCCACAGGGTTGCCTATAAGTTAGAGCGGTTTTTAATGTGCGTATTGTTATAGATAAGTTGGGACGCTGGTCCAGCTATTTGAACAACGCCACATCTTCGATTGTATCTACAACTTGCCCAACTGTTTTTCTGTGAATCAGATTACAAGATTTGCAATTCCGGTACACTCCCGCCATGGACGTTTCGGACATTCTCTCTGACCTCAACGAGGCCCAGCGCGATGCTGTTGCCGCGGATAGTGGAAACCTACTGGTGCTTGCTGGAGCCGGGTCTGGAAAAACCCGCGTTCTTGTGCACCGCATTGCCTGGCTCATCCGGGCGGAGGGCGTCTCACCTCATTCCTTATTGGCAGTCACATTTACTAACAAAGCAGCCAGAGAAATGAGAGGCCGGATTGAGGCCATGCTGGGCATTCCAACGATGGGGATGTGGGTTGGCACATTCCATGGGTTGGCCCATAGACTGCTCAAGCAGCATTGGCAGGAGGCGCGGTTGCCCCAAGCTTTTCAAATATTGGATAGCGATGATCAGCTCCGTCTGGTGAAGCGGGTTTGCAGAGACCTTGAGCTCGATGAAGCCCGCTGGCCACCCAAACAAGCCCAATGGTACATAAACGCCCAAAAAGACGAGGGCCTCAGGGCCGCACATGTTGAACCCGCGTACGGCGATCTCCATGAAAAAACCCTGCACCGTGTTTATACCGCCTATGAAGAAGTGTGCGAGCGAGGTGGTCTGGTTGATTTCGCGGAGTTATTACTTCGGGCTCACGAACTCTGGTTACATAGCCCTGCTACCCTCGACCATTATCAGCAACGCTTTCGCACCATTTTGGTCGATGAGTTTCAGGACACCAACACAATCCAGTACGCGTGGCTTCGGGTTCTCGCGGGGAATACAGTGCCCACGGTTGCAGTTGGTGACGATGACCAGTCGATTTATGGTTGGCGGGGTGCGCGCATTGAAAACATACAGCGCTTCAGTGACGACTTCGCTGATACCCGCACCCTTCGGCTCGAACAGAACTACCGATCGACCCAAACAATACTGAGTGCGGCAAACGGGCTGATCGCCCACAATTTTGGGCGCCTTGGCAAGGAGCTTTGGACTGCCGGTGAACAAGGGGAGCCGATTAGCCTGTATGCAGGGTTTAATGAGCAGGATGAAGCTAGATTTATTATTGAGCGAATTCAGGCCTGGATAGAGGTGGGCAACCAACGGCAGAGTGTTGCTATTTTGTATCGGTCTAACGCTCAGTCCCGGGTCCTGGAAGAAGCGCTGATAAGAACCCAGATCCCCTATCGTATTTACGGCGGTCAGCGCTTTTACGAGCGACTGGAAATTAGAAATGCCCTCGCTTACATGCGCCTACTTATTTCGCGCCAAGACGACCCCGCATTAGAGCGAATTTTAAACGTGCCACCAAGAGGCATAGGCGCTAAAACCGTAGATGGTTTAAGAGAGCTTGCACGGCAGCGCCAGATACCCCTTTGGCAAGCTATTGAAGTTGCCAGAGAGGAGAAAGCATTCCCCTCGCGGGCCCTCTCTGCCCTCACAGGCTTTCACACATTAATTAACGAGATGGACTCGGTGACCCTTGAGCTTCCATTGGAAGAGTTAGCCGAACACGTTATTCATCAAGCCGGCCTGATTGATTACCACCGCGCTGAGAAAGGGGAGCGCGGACAGGCTAGAGTGGAGAATCTGGAGGAGCTGGTTTCTGCCGCAAAATCCTTTGTCGCAGAGGAGTCAGAGCTAAGCCCATTGCAGCAGTTTCTGGATAACGCAGCGCTGGATGCAGGGGACGCTCAAGCGGACCCACATGAAGATAGCGTTCAGCTAATGACCTTACATTCCGCAAAAGGCCTGGAGTTTCCGCTAGTGTTTCTGGCAGGCATGGAGGAAAATCTTTTTCCTCACCGCATGTCGCTAGATGAGCCAGGGCGGCTTGAGGAGGAGCGTCGTCTCTGTTACGTGGGAATTACCCGCGCCAAGCAGAAACTGGTGCTCACCTATGCTGAAAGTCGTCGGCTTCACGGCTCCGAGAACTACAATACCCCGTCGCGATTTGTCCGTGAGATCCCCTCGGATTTGTTGAGTGAGGTTAGGTTGAGTTCATCGGTGGCACGACCCATGTCATCGTTGTCTTCTACGCAGGCCACCGCATCCGCTGAAGCAGGCGTGCAGCTTGGTCAGCGGGTATTACATCAAGTATTTGGCGAAGGGGTGGTGGTTAACTTTGAAGGGCGAGGTGGCAATGCCCGGGTGGAGGTCAGCTTTGCAGCCGGCTCAAAATGGCTGGTTCTCCAATACGCTAATCTCGAAGTGCTATAGCGCTGTTTATCTTTAGGAATAAAGGTGAGGCAGCCCGATAGGGGAGATAACAATGTTTGAGCGTCGATATTTACCGGTAGTTGTAGTTCTTCTGGTTGGTCTATTGGCTGCCGTGGTGGCGCTGTGGGCCGTCGATCGGGCGACAATAAAACCGTCCTCGGCGGCCACTGGTGGTTCTATGTCGAAGGACAAATATCAGTGGAAGCTTGTAACGACCTGGCCCAAGAACCTCCCCGGGCTCGGTGCGGCGCCCGAGAATTTTGCCCGGTATGTCGAGGAGATGAGTGACGGTCGTCTATCGATACGAGTATACGGCGCAGGTGAAATCGTACCCGCATTCGAGGTGTTTGACGCGGTCGCCCAAGGGGTTGCAGAAATGGGCCACGGTGCCGCGTATTACTGGAAAGGAAAAATACCGGCCGCGGTTTTCTATACCGCAGTGCCTTTTGGCATGACAGCGCAGGAAATTAATGGCTGGCTGCATTATGGCGATGGGCTCACTCTGTGGCGGGAACTTTATGCACCCTTTGGCGTCATCCCGTTTGCCGGGGGCAGCACAGGAGTCCAAATGGCTGGCTGGTTCAATCAAGAGTTGCGCAGTGCTGAGGATTTAAAGGGCCTAAAAATGCGAATACCCGGTCTTGCGGGAGAGGTTTTCGATGCCTCCGGCGGCACCGCTGTTCGGATTGCGGGGGGTGAGGTCTATACGTCTATGCAAACAGGGGTAATCGATGCGGTCGAATGGGTCGGCCCCTACAATGACCGAACCCTGGGTCTCAACGAGGTTGCTGAGTACTACTACTATCCGGGCTGGCATGAGCCCGGGGCGATGCTTGAATTTACGGTGAACGAACAGGCCCTTTCGGCGCTGCCAAAAGATCTTCAGGCCATTGTCGAGTATGCAGCGCGAGCCGCCAATCAAAGCATGCTCGACGAGTTTACTGCGCGTAACAATGAGTCTCTTCGAACATTATTAGCTAGCGGTACAAAGCTTCGCGCACTGCCCGATGACGTCTTGCAAGTGCTTTACAATAACTCATTGGTGGCTCTTGATGCGCTGGTCGAGAATGATCCGATGGCGCAGAAAATAGCAAGGTCTTATACAGCTTTTGCCAAGGACGTCAGGGCGTATCACGAAATTTCAGAGCGGGCATTTCTCAATGCCCGTGACAAGGTGTTACCCCCTGTCGACCTTACTGGGCAATGACCCGGGTTCGCTTCTCGTTATCGATTGCCACGTAGATAAAGGTGCCCTCCGTGACTTTCAAAGGTTCCCCATCGTGTTTTGAATTAATCCACACCTCGACTACCACGCGAACCGAGCTTCTACCCACGTCGACAACATCACAATGGCAACTGACAACTGCTCCAACGTGCACTGGTGTTAAAAAAGACATTCCCTCGACGGCCACCGTCGCCACCCGCCCACCAGCAACCTCGCAAGCGGTGACATAGCCGGCCAAGTCCATTTGAGACATTAGCCAACCCCCAAAAATATCCCCATGGGGGTTGGTATCGCAGGGCATTGCTACCGCTTGGAGACTTAGATCTCCCTGAGGTGTCGGATGTTCGTCAATACTGGTCATGGGAAGTAACCCTGTTGTCTGGTTTATCGGATGAGACCACGATCCTGGTTATTTTTATAGGCGAGAAAAACCCGTTGGTTGCCATATAGGACTATCCAAGCTTACTCGGTAGCCAGGACACGATTCCCGGCAGATACCACATAAGGAGTAGTAATCCGAGCTGAAGTAGAACGAAAGGAATAACCCCTCGATACATGGCACTCGTGCTTACGTGATCGGGAGCCACCCCCCGCAAATAGAACAGTGCGAAGCCAAAAGGCGGGGTGAGGAAAGAGGTCTGCAGGTTAACGGCAATCATGATGCCAAGCCAAACTGGGTCAAAGCCCATGGCCAGAAGGATAGGACCGACAATGGGGACCACCACGAAGGTTATTTCTATGAAATCCAGAATAAAACCTAATAGAAAAATAACCACCATCACCAACAGCAGCGCGGCCGCAGGCCCGCCAGACATGGAGTGAAAAAACTCCTGAATCAACTCCTCGCCGCCAAATCCGCGGAAGACCAAAGAAAATACCGAGGCGCCAATAAGTATGAGAAAAATCATACTCGTGACTTGCAGGGTGCTTTCTCCAATCTCCCGCAGGCGAGACCAAGACATCTCCCGCCTCAAGATGGCCAATAGCAAGGCACCGATAGCTCCCACTCCAGAGGCCTCTGTGGGCGTCGCAGCTCCGACAAGGATTGACCCCAGAACCAGGCCGATTAAGCCCAGAGGGGGCAGCAACACCTTCAGCACCTGAACAAGGGATACTGCAGATGTTTTTATGGGAGGGACTTTACTGGGGGTGACCCAACCGGTGATGGCAATCCATAGCACATAGCAGGCCACCAGAATCAGCCCTGGAACGAGGGCTCCTACAAAAAGATCGCCGACGGATACGGTTGCAGTATTGATCACGCCCATCTCAAGCTGGGCTTGTTGATAGGCACTGGAAATAATGTCGCCGAGCAGGACGAGGGCAATAGATGGCGGGATAATCTGTCCGAGCGTACCCGTAGCGCAGATCGTGCCTGTCGCGATGCTTGGGCTATACCCGGCCCGAAGCATTGTGGGCAGGGAGAGTAGCCCCATTGTTACCACGGTTGCCCCCACAATCCCGGTGCTGGCAGCAAGGAGTGCGCCGACCAGAACAACAGAAATACCAAGCCCTCCGGGCCTGCGACCAAACAGCTGGGCCATTTGGTTAAGCAAGTCTTCGGCGATTCGGGCGCGTTCAAGAATATTGCCCATCAGAATAAACAGCGGCACTGCGACCAGCGTCTCGTTGCTCATCGTTCCGAAGATGCGCGCGGGCAAGGCCGCAAGGTAACTGGGATCAAAACCCCCGGCTAGCGTGCCGATGGCGGCAAAAACCAAGCTGACCCCCGCCAGAGTTAGCGCCACGGGAAACCCGAGCATTAATACCAGGCAAACCGCGAGGAAAAGTGTGAGCGCAAACTCAGCTTGCATCGCTAGACTCCGCTGTAAGGAGGCTCAGGGACTTGAGAATCTCTGACAACGCTTGCAGGAACAACAGACCCGCCATGGCGGGAATGAGACTTTTGAGCAAAAAAACAGCGGGTATACCACCCGGCTCGGGGGAGACTTCCCTGATGGCCCAGGACTCGGATACATATCCCCAGCAGGTGATACCGATGAGCAAACACAGTGGTAGCGTGAACAAGGTGTGACCCAGCGCATTGACCCATGCTTTCTGGCGATCGGAGAAGCGGCGGTAAAAGATGTCTACCCGAACATGTCCATCTATGCCCAGTGTGCACGACGCACCGAGGAGGAAGAGCGCGCTGTGCAGGTACATAACCCCTTCCTGCGCTGTGATAGCACCCACGCCAAGTCCGTAACGCAGACTCACCACGGCGACGGTGAGGGTGGCCATCACCAGGGGAAACCAACTAATTACAGGCACCAATGACGTGGAAATACCGTCTAGGAAACGACTAGAAAGGGTCGACGTAGACAAGGTCTTGTTCATTTCAGGGGTCCTTTGAGCCGCCGGACAGGTTATCATTGTTATGTAACCTATTTCAGGGAGATTACCCCGTGTTAACTGTTATTTCGCCCGCGAAGACTCTCGATTATGAGACGCCGGCAACAACACGACAAACCACCCAGCCCGCGTTTCTCTCTCGAGCCGCCGAATTAGTAGAGGATGCTCGACGGATGACACCCGCCGACATTCAGAGCCTGATGGGTGTCAGTGAAAAAATTGCCAACCTAAATCACGAGCGTTTCATGAATTGGGACGCTGAATTCACGCCTAAAAATTCGAAACAGGCGCTTTTGGCTTTCAAGGGTGATGTGTATACCGGCCTGGATGCGGAGACCCTAGATGCTGCCGGGTTGAAGTTTGCCCAGAAGCACCTTCGTATTTTGTCGGGCCTATATGGACTTTTGCGCCCGCTCGATCTGATGCAACCCTATCGTCTGGAGATGGGACTGCGATTTGAAAATCGTGGCGGCAGGAACCTGTACGAATTCTGGGGCAATGATATTGGCGAAGCGGTTCAGGGCGCAGTCAAAAAAAGTGGCAGTCCACTACTAATAAATCTGGCGTCAAACGAATATTTCAAATCGATCAATGCTAAATCCCTTGATGCAGAGATTATTACGCCTGTTTTCAAGGATCTTAAGCAGGGAAAGTACAAGATGATCAGTTTTTACGCGAAAAAAGCTCGAGGGCTCATGGCGCGCTACATTATTGATCATCGCCTTAATGAGCCAGAGGGCCTAAAAAGCTTCAATAGCGAGGGTTACTATTTTAGCGAGAAGCAATCCACGGGCGCCGAGCTTGTTTTTTTACGGGATGCACCACCAGCCTAAGACCGCGCCTCAATTAGTCTGTTTAAACGGCAGCAGGGTGCGAGCATCCTGTTGATATTCGCTTACTTGATCTCTTTCCCGGCGACAGAATGCCGCGATGGGCTCCTGAAATCCCTGCTCAGCAATCCAATGGATTGATCGAGTGAGTGTGGGCTCAAATCCTCTTTGAATCTTGTGCTCACCCTGAGCGCCGGGATCAAACCGCTGTAGCCCCCGGTTGATGCAGTATTCGATCCCGCGGTAATAACAGGCCTCAAAATGTAAGTTGTCGAATTCTTGCAGGCAGCCCCAGTAACGGCCATACAAGGTGGTTGATGACTCAAAATAAAGGGCTGCTGCAACTGGAACACCGGCTTCGTTTTTGGCGATCACCATGACTGGAATATCACCCAGGCTGGGGCACACCTCGAGGAAAAACGCCTTTGTCAGATATCCTCCGTGGCCACTGCGTTTAGCGTAGGTTGTCTGATAACAGAAATGAAAAAACTGCCACTGATCACCCGTAATGGCATCGCCCCGGTGGGTGGTCAGAGACAGACCTTGCCGCGAGATGCTGTCCCGCTCTTTCTTTAGGTTTTTTCTTTTACGGCTGCTGAAGGTGTTCAGAAAGTCGTCGAAGCTTGTATAGCCGTGGTTGAACCAGTGAAACTGGCAGGTCGCACGCTCAACAAAGTTGCTGCCCTCGGGCAAAGCATTTTCTCCAGGGAAGTCGTCGTTAAAGAGAATGTGCCAGCCTGTTATGCCCCTGTCCTTACACAACTCGGTGACAGCGGAGATAAACAAGGCTAGTGCCCCTGGCTTGGTAGAGTTGGTCCAGATGCGGGGGCCAGTCGCTGGTGTGAATGGGACCGCGGAAACTATCTTCGGATAATACTCGAGACCCTGGCGATGCCATGCATCTGCCCAAGCCCAGTCGAATACGTACTCTCCATAAGAATGCCCCTTGAGAAAGCACGGGGCCGCGGCTATTGCTTCACCCTTTTCCCGCAACACAAGATGGAAAGGGACCCAGCCGCTGCTCTGGTTGGTGCACCCAGAACGTTCCAGTCCAAGGAGAAAATCATGTCTAAGAAAGGGATAGTCACTATCGAACCACGCGGCCCATTCAGCGGCGGGAATGTCAGCGATACTTCCATGAACAAACAGTTCCATAAACAGCAGGCAGGTAAAGTCAGGTGATAACAGCTGCTATACGAGCTAGGCCGCGAACTGTCCCACAATTCCTGTTAAAACGATCAGGCCTATCCACTTGCTCTGGTTGAAGGCTTTGAAGCAGTTGACCTTGTCGCGCTCGCGGATGAGCCACTGGTGCCAAAGGAACATCATGCCAACACCAGCGATGGCGACGAAATACGCCAAGCCCAACTGAAAACTCACTCCAGTCATAACAAAACATTCGAGAGCGATTAGCTGCATCAAGCCAATGAGCCGCCGATCCATCCGGCCAAAGAGGATGGCCGTGGATTTGATCCCTATCGCTAGATCATCATCTATATCCACCATGGCATATTGCGTGTCGTAGACCACGGTCCAAAGCAAGTTAGCAGCAAATAACCACCATAATCCAACAGGCAAACTGTTGGTTGCCGCTGCAAATGCCATTGGGATAGACCAGGAGAATGCTGCGCCAAGAACAAACTGAGGCAGGTGGGTCCACCGTTTCATAAAGGGGTAGACCATGGCAAGCCCGGCTCCAAAAAACGACAGTACCACCGTCAATCGGTTCGTCATAAGTACAAGAATTAATGCGACTACCAGCAGAAAGAGCAGTAATCCAAGTGCCTCCCTGGTACTCACGGCACCTGTGATCAGGGGGCGATAGCGGGTTCGTTCCACAAACCCATCGAGCTTCCGGTCCGCAAGGTCATTTGCCACACAGCCTGCGGCCCGCATTACGATCACGCCGAGGGTAAAGATGATCAGGAGATCGGCCCTTGGCCAACCATCGCTTGCCAGTACGAGGGCCCACGCTGTTGGCGCCGCCAGTAGCCAAGTTCCTATCGGTTTATGGAAACGCATCAATTCCCAGAAGCCCAGCCATTTGTTGACGGGCTCTGGTTCGGGGTGGCTGTTAGCGATATTGGAGGTCATTGAAATAGCGGGCACCGATGGCTAATCAGAACGTTAGTGTACCTTGTTCAAACCCTTGCGAAAGCTTGCCTTTCGCCGGTCCAGCGCTCTACCAATGCATCACAAGTCTTCGGGTGTTCATCCAGCAGCTTCCCCGCGATCACCTGAACCTCATCCAAGAGGAATTCATGCTCCGGGAGCTGTGCCACGCGGAATGTCGCAGCGCCTGTTTGGCGGGTACCCAGCAGCTCACCAGCCCCGCGCAGGCGAAGATCTTCTTCTGCGATGAAGAAACCGTCGTTGCTTTCCCGAAGTACGTTCAATCTCTCTCTTCCTATTACGCTCAGAGGCTGCTGGTAAAGCAGGACACAGAAACTTTCGGTCGACCCCCTGCCGACTCGCCCACGGAGTTGGTGAAGCTGTGCCAGTCCAAGTCGCTCCGGATTTTCGATGATCATCAGGCTGGCGTTAGGCACGTCGACACCCACCTCAATAACCGTGGTCGCGACCAGCAACGAAATCTCACCCTTGGCAAAGCGTGCCATCACTGCCTCCTTCTCCTGAGAACTCAGACGACCATGGATTAGGCCAATGGTTACGTCGGGAAGCTCGGACGCCAACAACTCTGCAGTGGCTTCCGCCGCCTGGGCGTTGAGGTTGTCTGACTCCTCAATCAAGGTGCACACCCAATAAGCCTGCCGTCCTTCCCTGCATGCCAAGCCAACCCGGCCGATCACATCCTGACGTCGGTCGCTGTCGACTAAAGAGGTTTTGATAGGGGTTCTCCCGGGGGGAAGCTCATCGATAATAGAGTTATCTAAATCGGCGTAGGCGACCATTGACAGGGTACGCGGGATCGGCGTCGCGGTGAGTACAAGCTGGTGAGGGTAGCCACCGGATGACGCTTTTTCTGTCAGCGCAAGACGCTGGTGAACGCCGAACCGGTGCTGCTCATCAATGATCACCAAAGACAGGTTGTTAAAAGTGACTCCTTCTTGAAACAAGGCGTGAGTTCCAACAACCAATTGAGCGGTACCATTGGCAATACCTTCGATGGTGCTTGTTCGCGCCTGGCCTCTGACTTTCCCGCTCAGCCATGCCACAGTCACCCCAAGAGGCTCAAGCCAGCCTTTGAAATTTCTGAGGTGCTGCTCTGCTAGTAGTTCGGTCGGCGCCATCATGGCAACCTGGTATCCAGAAGCGATCGCGGCAACGGCAGACATCGCGGCAACAAGCGTTTTCCCAGAACCTACATCTCCTTGAACGAGTCGGAGCATCGGTGTTTGCTGCGATAGATCCTCCATTATTTCGCCAATGACGCGGTGCTGTGCCCCGGTCGGTTTAAACGGAAGTGTGGAAAGGAAACCCCGGCAAAGCGGAGGATTGCTCTCTATTGAGGGCGCTTTTAACGCTCTCTCCTTGGCGCGGAGCGCCTGCAGGGATAGGTGGTGTGCAACCAGCTCTTCAAGAGATAGCCGCTGCTGTGCTGGATGCTGCCACTCCCTGATTTGGTCGACTGGTGCGTCGGGAGGTGGCCTGTGAAGATAGCGGATGGCATCACTCAGGTTCTGAGATGAGGCCTGCACCGGGGCAAGAAGATCTGCAGGCGGGTTGTTGGTCAGTATCTGCAGGGCCTGGTCCGTGAGCTTCCGCCACAGGGCCTGACCCAAGCCTTCTGCGGTGGGGTAGATCGGGGTCAGCGCGTGTTCCAGAAACCCTTGACTGTCTCCGAGTCGGTACTCGGGGTGCACCATCTCTCCACCCTGGCGGCTAGGTCGAGCCTGCCCAAAAAGCGCAATGGGTGTGCCTGGCTTGAATTGATTGACCTGAGCTCGACGAAAGTGAAAGAAACGAAGGGTAAGCAGTCCAGACATATCGGCCACTTTGACCACCAGTGCAGGCCGGCGCCCCGGGACCACGCTTGCCAGCCGCACCTCTCCGTGGACCACCGCGTCTAGCCCCTCCCTCAATGACGAAATTGGTGTTACCCGAGTTCTATCCTGATAACGCAATGGAAAGTGAAACAAGACATCCTCAACGGTCGTTAAGCCAAGAGCGCCCAGTCGATCACAGAGTTTCGGTCCCACACCCCTGAGAGAAGATAGTGGAGTTAGTGTTCCAAGTTTGGTCCCGCCCTTCATTTTCTTTCTGAGCAACCGTTTAACGACACTGGCATACTGTGACCTGCATTATTATCAAGAGTGATAACAGTGACCCATCCCCATCTTCTCATTGTTGGTTGCGGTGACATCGGTGTCCGCGTGGGGTCCAGCCTCCAGTCACAAGGCTGGAAAATTAGCGGGGTGCGCAGGCGTGCTGACCAACTGCCCGAAACATTTAGTGCTATACCCGGCGACTACACAAAAGCTGCTGACCTCGCGGGACTCGCGGACCTTTGCCCAGACTATCTATTATTTACGCCAACGCCAACTTCCCGTGACGAGTCCGGGTATTGGGAAGGCTTCGATCGGCCAGTCCGGACCTTATTAGCCGGTGGCATGATAAAGGCTTTGCGTGGCGCGGTAATGATCTCGTCCACTCGGGTTTTTGCCGAAAAGTCTGGCGGTTGGGTTGATGAAACAGCAGCAATCACCACCGATGACCCCTGTGCCGATGCAATATTCGCTGCAGAGCAGCAATTCATTAGCGGGATCCCCGATGCGACTGTTTATCGGGCCAGCGGCTTATACGAGGGGTCCTTAACAGGACACCTGGCCACACGGGTTTCCTCCGGTGTGTTTAGCGCCGACCCAAATCGCTACAGCAATCGCATTCACCGGGAAGACTTGGCCAGGGCCGTGGAGTTTGCTTTATTACGTGCCGAGCAGGGCAAGCCGCTGGCCGGTTGCTACGTTGCGAGCGATGACAAACCGGCTTTAATAGGAGAGGTAGAGGCCTGGCTCGCCGATCGACTCGGCGTCACTTATGCTCCAGTTGTAGCGGTCAACGATGATAATAGCTTCAGAGGCAACCGGCGTTGTGCCAATGCACGCCTCAGGGAAGCCGGGTTTATCTTTCGTTATCCGGATTATCGCGCGGGGTATGCGCAGCTATGTCGCGACGACTAGTGGCGGGAGCCCTTGCCAGACACAGGGCCTAAATACACAGGACCGCTTCAATTTCGATTGCCACACCTTTCGGAAGCGCAGCTACCTGTACGCAGGCTCGTGCAGGATAGGGCTCACTGAAAAAGCCGGCCATGACCGTATTTACTGCGGCAAAGTGGGTCAGATCCGTCATGGAAATATTAATCTTTACCGCATCATTAAGGGTGCCGCCGGCAGCACTTGCTATAGCAGCTAAGTTTTTGAATGCCTGTGTGGCCTCGGCCTCGATTCCGCCGGTAACCACCTCCATGGTATCTGGATCTAACGGTATCTGCCCTGAAACCCAGACAGTGTTGCCAACCTTTATTGCCTGAGAGTACGGCCCAATAGCGGCGGGTGCTGAATCGGTTGAAATAATGGCTCGATTGGACAAAAGAAACTCCTCTCCCGCGGGGGTAAGTTAATTCCTGTTAGCGCCTGGTAGTTCTCGATACGCGACGAACACCGTCGACTGTCCGTAGACGCTTCATGATTCTTGCGAGGTGTATCCGGCTGTTTACTTGTAGCTCGATGTCGATATAAGTGTACTGAATATCTTTGTCTTGGGTTGTTATGCGATCAATATTCATACCAATGGCATTGAGTCGTGTGGCTACGATGGCGATTAAGCCGCGCTGGTTTACTGCTTCTAACCTCATCCCCACAGGAAACACGCCCTGAATGTTTTCATCCCAGCGTAGTGTCATCAAGCGCTCTGGTTGCTCGTGCATCTCCAGCAAGTTGGCACAGTTTTCGCGATGCACTACAAGGCCCTTTTCTGGACTTAAATAGCCTCCAATAGGATCTCCCGGCAGTGGGCAGCAACACTTTGCATAGGTAACAACAAAACCTTCGGTACCCCTGATTGCGACTGCCGCCACCTCCTCTGGGTCAACCGGGCCGGCATTCGCGCCCGCTATTCGACTTGCAACAATGTTGGGTAACAAGTTGCCGAGGGCGATGTCCACGAAAAGGCTATCCCTCCCTTGCTTGCCGAACTTGGCAAGTGACTGGGACATAAGCTCCTCGTCTATGTCATCAAGCCTAACCCCATAAGTCATCAGCGCTTTGTCTAACAGGTTGTGCCCAAGCTCAATAGAGTCCTCGCGGCGCTGATCCTTCAGGAAGTGACGAATATTGGTCCTGGCCCGCGCGGTGACTACGTAATTGAACCAGTCAGGGTTGGGGCGACCACTGGGCGATGTGACAATTTCGATTGTCTGTCCACTCTCTAAAGGCTCTGATAGTGGTGCTAGGTGTCGGTCAATGCGACAAGCGACACAGCGATTCCCGATATCAGTGTGAATGGCATACGCGGCATCCACGGCAGTCGCGCCTTTTGGAAGCTCCATGATGTCACCTTTCGGCGTGAAAACGTAAACCTCATCGGGGAACAAATCCATTTTGACGCTTTCAATGAACTCAAGAGGGTTTCCCGCCCGCTGCTGCATCTCCAGCAAGCCCTGCACCCATTCTCGTGCGCGGGTGTGGGAGGCGCTTGTGGAACTGCCGTCGGTTTTATAGAGCCAATGGGCGGCAATGCCGTTATTGGCCATGTCTTCCATTTCCCGTGTTCTGATTTGTATTTCTATGGGCACCCCATGCATACCTTTTAATACGGTATGGAGTGACTGGTAGCCATTGGCCTTGGGGATGGCAATATAGTCGGTGAACTCCCCGGGTACAGGTTTGTACAGGCTATGCACCGCACCGAGAGTTCGGTAACAGGCATCTACAGAGTCCACAATGATCCGAAAGGCAAAAATATCCATGATGTCTGAAAAGGATTTGCGCTTCGATTTCATTTTCGAATAGATGCTGTAGAGATGCTTCTCTCTTCCTTGCACCTCAACCTGAAGTCCTTCTCGCGATAGCAGGGATTCGATCTGAGCTTTTACCTGCTCTACCAGAGCTGTTCGGTTGCCTCGAGACTTTTTTATTGCGGCTTCTATCCGCCGTGCTCGCATGGGATAAAGCGCCTTAAACCCAAGGTCCTCAAACTCCATACGAACACTATTCATGCCCAGCCGCATGGCAATTGGTGCGTAAATCTCCAGAGTCTCTAGAGCGATACGGCTCATCTTGTCACGGTTTAACACCCCAAGGGTACGCATGTTGTGCAGCCGGTCGGCAAGCTTTACCAGAATGACGCGGATATCTCTCGCCATCGCAAGCGCCATTTTCTGGAAGTTCTCTGCTTGCTTCAATTCAATGCTGTCGAATTCGATGTGTGTGAGTTTGCTTACACCATCAACCAGCTCGGCAACCTCGTCACCAAACTGCGCCCCAATGTCTTCCTTGGTCACACCGGTGTCTTCAATGGTGTCGTGCAAAAGAGCCGCCATCAAACTCTGGTGGTCCATGTGCATTTCTGCCAGTACACCTGCGACAGCGAGTGGATGGGTGACATAAGGCTCGCCGCTCCGGCGCACCTGTCCGTAATGGGCTTGCTCGGCAAAGAAGTAGGCTCGCTTGACCTGCATCACCTGATCAGCGGTCAAATATTGCTGCAGGTTTTTCTCAAAATGCGCAAGAGAGCTATCTGATGATTGTCTGGGAGTCCGGCTGTCAGCAGGGCTGCGTAGCAACAACCGTGCCGTGACGTCGGTGAGCGAACCGCTGAGAACCTGTAATGTGCTGGTTACCACAGGGTTCGCTCGCCGGGTTTAATAGAGCGGGGTTTCGAAGCTCGCAGCTAACTCTTCTTCGGCTTCAATTTCTGTTTCACGCGCCATGAGCTCTGGGGTGACCATGCCTTCGGCAATTTCACGCAGAGCGATAACGGTTGGCTTGTCGCTCTCGTCGTCTACCATGGGGTCTTTGCCCTGAATAGCTATCTGGCGTGCGCGCTTGGAAGCGAGCATGACCAGCTCAAATCGGTTATCGACATTGTCGAGGCAGTCTTCAACGGTTACTCGTGCCATGATCTAATCTCTATCGGTACGGTGGGTAATGGCCCCGCAAACACGGGACCGTATAGTTTACCCCATATTGGTAGGTAAGGTGCGACGTAAAAAATGCCTAGCTGGACAGTATCTCGGAAAGCGTTCCAGACAACCGTATAGCCTGATTTTCTCGGCGTAAATGCTGGCTCCGTATAATGCTTTCCAGATCGTTGAGCGCAGCATCAAAGCTGTCATTGAGCACCACATAATCGGCTTCACGCCAGTGCTCAAGCTCGCTCTTGGCTTCTGCCATGCGGTTTTCAATCGTCCTGTTGTCGTCTTGGCCGCGGCCCTGAAGCCTTTCGCGCAGGGTGTCGAGTGAGGGTGGCACAATAAAGATCGAACAGCTGGTCGGCACAGCGGCTTTGACTTGCTCAGCCCCCTGCCAATCTATCTCCAAAATGATATCCATACCTTGCTCCAGCCTCGCCGTCACTTCAGTGCGCGCTGTTCCATAAAGATTGCCAAACACCTCCGCCCACTCAAAAAATTCACCGTTGGCTGCGGAGGTTTCAAAGGTGCCTCGGTTGACAAAATGGTAGTTGAGCCCGTCTTCCTCCCCTGGTCTCTGGGCGCGGGTTGTGTGAGAAACCGAGACATGAAGGCCCTTATTTCGGTCCACCAGAGCTCTCACCAGAGAAGTCTTACCGGCTCCGCTAGGGGCAGATACCGTGAATAGGTTGCCTGTTGTGAGTGACTGCAAAATAAATTATCCGGTCTGTTTACTCAATATTCTGTATTTGTTCACGCATTTGCTCAATCAAAACCTTGAACTCCACAGCGATCTCGGTTGTGGATAAGGAGGTGGCCTTAGAGGAGAGCGTGTTGGCCTCCCGGTTCAACTCCTGCATTAAAAAATCGAGCCGCCGACCACAGGGTGCACTTCCCCTGAGCGCTTTTGCAACAGCCTCAAGATGAGCCTCCAGCCGGTCAAGCTCCTCATCAACATCGGCTTTTTGCGCGCTGTAAACCAGCTCTTCTTCCAGCCTTTTGGTATCTGGTTCCACGCCAATTTGAGCCAGACGATCGAGTAACCGCTGGTGCTGATGCTCTTTTAACGCCGGTAGATCTTTCTTTAGCTCCTCAAGTAACTCGCTCATGGTGACAACGCGCGAAAGCACGACGCTTGCCATTTTTTTGCCCTCCTCTTGGCGGGCGAGTGCAAGAGTCGACAGGGCTTCATCGAGGGCTTGGCTTGCACACTGCTCCAGTAGCAGCTCATCCGCAGGAGAGCTGGATAGAACACCGGGTACCGAGAGCAGCGAGAGCGTGTCAGGAGGAGTCGAGTCAGGAATATTTTTTGATATTTGATCGAGTTGTCTCATCAGACCCGATAATGCCGCCAAGTCGATATCGGCCATGCCAAACGAAGCCTTGTCGTCGAGTTTTATCTGCAACTCCAGTTTGCCGCGGTGAACCCGGTCGCTAATTTTCTTTCGCCACCCATGTTCAAACTGTCTGAGCGAATCTGGGCAGCGGATATACACATCTAGAAACCGATTATTTACCGAGCGCAGCTCGACCGTGATCGTGACGCTGCCTGTTGTTACACTACTCCGGGCGAACCCGGTCATGCTGTGTGTCACACTATGTCCTCGTCTCGCCGACCATGTGAACGGAAACTCTTAAGGCCGTTAGTTTACCAGTAAGAGAAGGGCTCGCATGTGTCCCAGTTGCTCAATTACCCAGTCGGAGAAAGTGATATGTCTCACCCTTTAATCAGGCCAAGCGGGCGCGACCTTCACGAACTGCGCGATCTCGAGTTTAGGCGTAATTTTACCTGTCATGCGGAAGGCTCGGTGTTGGTGTCTTTTGGCGACACCCGCGTTATTTGTACCGCGAGTATTAATCCCGGCGTGCCCGGATTTCTTCGTGGCAAGGGGCAAGGCTGGTTGACGGCTGAATATGGCATGCTGCCGCGCTCCACAGGTACGCGTATGGATAGAGAAGCAGCTCGCGGGAAGCAGTCGGGCCGGACTGTTGAAATACAGCGTCTGATCGGCCGCTCGCTCCGCGCAGCGGTGGACTTGTCTGTGTTGGGTGAGAATACCGTGCATGTTGATTGCGATGTAATACAGGCAGACGGCGGCACTCGGACCGCATCAATCACCGGGGCGTGTGTGGCCGTTGTCGACGCTTTTAATGCCTGGCAGCGAGATAAAAAACTTACTACCGATCCACTCAGGCACCTGATTGCTGCAGTATCAGTTGGGGTTTGGCAAGGCCAGCCCGTGGTTGACCTGGACTACGCTGAGGACTCCACGGCCGACAGTGATGTAAACGTGGTTATGTCCGAAGACGGCGGTTTGATCGAAGTGCAGGGCACGGCCGAAGGCGCGACTTTTGATCGCAGTACCTTGACGGCCATGCTCGATCTTGCGCAGGGGGCTGGGGTGCAAATTATTGCGGCTCAGCGAGCGGCGCTCGCAAACTGACTACATGTCGACGTCGTAGTCGATGATCACCGGAGCGTGATCGGAAAAGGCGTCTTCGGTATAAATAGCGGCGTTATCAATGCGATTGCAAAGCGCAATCGAAACCACGTGGGTGTCAGTGCGCAGACCTCCGGCGTCATCCCCTTCTGGCCACCAAGTAAATTCATCCGGATCGGTGTTAAAGGCCCGAAAAGCGTCGCAGTAGCCGGTCTTGTAAAGGGTGCTGAGCCATCCTTGTTCCACATCACTAAAACCCGGGATATCGACTCGATTACCGGCCTCCTCGGCGTCAATCGATTTGCAGGCGAGCTCCCAGCCACCACACAGGATAAAGTCTCTGCGCTTGTTTTTAACTTTCTGGAGATGTCCGTCTAACAAGCCCATAAACTTGAGTTTTGTATTCATGGCCTCGTCGCTCGCGATGCCCGAGGGCATGAGCAGTGAGCCCACACTTAGCTGCTGAAAATCAGCTTGGATGTACAGCCCTTTGTCATCAAAATCAACAAACCCTAGGCCAGTCATGATCGCTTTGGGGAGAGCCCTGCAATAAATCGCCACGCCATTTTTACGGTGGTCTAAAAAATTATCGAGAAAGTAGGCGTTGTAATCGGGCGGGAAGAAATCATTGCTTTTGAGGGAGTACTCGGAGCACTGGGTGTCCTGCAGGCAGATGATGTCGGCGTCTTGAGCCATCAGCCAGGCCATAAGCCCTTCCTCATTAGCCCGCTCAAGCCCCTGAACAACTAAACTGATAACTCTCATTGCTAGTCCTGCGAATACAAGCCCGATATCATAGGAGATATCGGACATGGTGTGCCACGGTTTAGAAACCCAAAATCGTTGAATGGGGCAGAAAGCCGGCACAGACTGGAGATTCAATTGGATAAAAGTGACATCATCGACCGATCAGGCGCGCGCAAGGTCTTTATTGAACTTGCTATTTCCTGTGACGTTTTAAAATTTGGCGCTTTCGAATTGAAGTCCGGCCGGATGAGCCCTTACTTTTTCAACGCAGGGGCCTTCTCTACAGGCGGTGCGCTTGCCACGCTGGGTGCCTGCTATGCCGCCACACTGGTAGCCGCTGAAATGATTCCCGATACGCTCTTTGGTCCCGCCTACAAGGGCATACCTCTTGCTGCTACAACGGCAGTAGCCCTTGCCAACGATCATGACCTCGATATCCCTTACGCCTTTAACCGCAAGGAGGCTAAGGCACATGGAGAGGGCGGCATGCTGGTCGGGGCGCCCCTCGAGGGAAGAATCCTTATCGTGGATGATGTCATCACTGCAGGGACAGCAATACGGGAGTCCGTTGAGCTAATCAATCACCAGGGCGCGACGCCCATGGGTGTGGTGATTGGCCTCGATCGCTGTGAGCGAGGTCACTCGGCGCGTTCAGCGGTTCAGGAGGTCGAACAGGAGCTTGGCTTGACGGTGGCTAGCGTCATTACGCTACATGACGTGATTGACTGGCTGGAATCTCGTGGCGATATGAGAGAGCATTTGGATGCGATGCTGGAGTATCGGGACACCTATGGGGTTTAAGCGGAGCTCAACAGGGATTTGTGTGCTGGGGTTGCTGCCGGGGCTCATTGCTTGGGCACAAGCCACCAACCTGTATCGGTATCAGGATGATTCGGGGGTGGTCGTGGTTGATTGGAGAGTGCCTGCTGAATACGTGGATCATGGCTATGAGGTGCTTGATGAGACCGGCCGGGTTCTCCGGGTCGTCCCCCGTGCTCTCACTGATTCAGAGAAGCGAGACGCGAGCAAGGCAAGAGATCTTGAGGTTGAGGCGGTTGCCGAACAGGAGCGGCTGCAGGCGTGGGATGAGTCTCTGTTGCTGCGCTATTCGACGACAGAGGATATTGAGGCCGCGCGGGACCGTGCGCTTCGTGACTTACAGATTCGGGTATCGATACTCAAGAGTAATCGCAGAAGCCTCCGCCAGCAGGCGGAGAACGCCCAGGCACGAGTAGCCGAAAGTGAGCGCCTGGGTAATACACCTCGCCCTGAGGATCTTGACTACATCGCGGATGTGAAGAAAGAGATCGATGGCACGGAGCGGCAGATTGCCGAGCGAGAGGCTCAGATCGAGGTTGTTTCCGCAGAATATCAGCTCGATATAGACCGATTCCAACAGCTTCAGGACGTAGTGGCTCTTAGGCAATCAATGGAGCGTAATCCCGACTAGTCCTCAGGCAGCGGGGACGTCTCGCATAAAATCGGCGGTGAGAACGGCCCATTGCTCAGGCCACCCCGCGAGCGGTGGGCGTTTGAATTCGCTTCGGACAAATTGGCTTATGCGCCCCTCCGCAGCAGCAAGAAGCAAGGTCGCCGCCTCGTTTAGTACCAACTGGGGCCTGCGGGACTCACGGATTTCGGCCTGTCGGAGAGTTGTTCTGAGCTGGGTCTCAAGCCGGTCGTATATCTGACTAACTCGCAGATGAAGTCGAGGTTCCTCTCCAGCCAGCCCCTCACCGTGGAGGATCCGCGCAATACCCGGGTTTCGTTCGCAAAATCCAAGTAAAAGGGCGAGCATGCGTTCGCAGCCGGCAAGAGAGTCAGTCGTTTCCTCACTGATTTGCCGAAGCCGCGAGAAGAGGGTGTCCTCTGCAAATTCAATAAGCGCTTCGAACATTTTGGTTTTTGATGCAAAGTGACGATACAGCGCCGCCTCGGAGACTCCAACCTTTTCGGCCAGCTTGGCGGTTGTAATCTTGTTGCTTGCATTACCCTCTAGCATCACAACGAGAGTCTGCAATATCTGTTCTCGGCGTTCAGAGCGGGGTTGCGGCATGGTCTTTCCGTAGCGTCGGCGTCTTCACCGATGCTAGCCATAGATGGCACATGGTGCAATCAGAACCGACGCTAGCTAATCGATTTATTGCTGATTAATGTGCCGATGCCCTCGTCCGAGAAGATTTCGAGCAGCGCAGCGTGTGGCACTCTGCCATCAATTATGTGAGCGCTGGCTACGCCCTGCTTTACTGCGTCAAGGGCACACTGAATTTTTGGCAGCATACCCCCTTTGATGGTGCCTTCAGCGATAAGCTCATCGACCTGCTTTGTTGACAGGCCCGTCAGCACAGTTCCCTGATTATCCATCAGCCCCTCAACGTTGGTTAAAAGAATCAGCTTCTCTGCATGCAGCACTTCGGCGATTTTGCCTGCAACGAGATCAGCATTGATGTTGTAGGTCTTGCCATCTGCGCCTCCTGCCACTGGGGCAATGACGGGGATGAAGTCGCTGCGACCAAGCGTATGCAGGACATCGGTATCCACAGAGGCCACCTCGCCTACTTGCCCGATATCCTGTGCCGAATCTTCCGAAACCACCAGCTTTCGCGCGGTCAAAAGCATGCCGTCCTTGCCTGTCAGGCCCACTGCGCGCCCACCGTTTCGGTGAATACTGTTGACGATCTCCTTGTTCACGCTGGCACCAAGAACCATCTCTACTACATCCATGGTGCGCTCGTCGGTGACCCGCATGCCCTCAACAAAGGTGGTGGGAATCTCAAGCTTCTCGAGCAATGCGCCGATTTGAGGGCCGCCGCCATGCACAACAACTGGATTCATACCCACCAGCTTCATCAGCACCACGTCCCGCGCGAAGCTCTCGAATAATTCGGGATCCGTCATGGCGTTTCCGCCAAATTTAATAACGAAAGTTCTGCCGGTGAAACGCTGTATGTAGGGCAGAGACTCGGTTAGGACGCGTGCGAAATTGTTGGCGTCGTCACGGTTCAAAGACATGTCGGTCTATTCTTGTGTGGTGATGATGGTGACACAGTGGACTCGTTAGAGTGATATTGTCAATTCTGGCGCTGCTTCCGAGAGTGCCTTTTGCAGGACGCCCTTAATACGGGAAAGTGAGGTGTTGTCATTGCCTTCTAGTCGGACCACCAAAGCGCCTTCGTTTGGCGCGTTTCTGATTACACCCCAGCCATCTGCGTAGTCAATTCGCAGTCCATCGAGGGTCGTTATTCTTGCTCCCGGAAACTCGGGATGGCTAATCAGGGCTCGCATGGCCTTTTTTCGACTCGCACTTTCCAGAGGAATCAATATTTCAGGGGTACTCACTGCGACAGGTAACGTGGAGAGCAGTTCTTGGTAGCTCTGGGACTGGCTCGATAGAACTTCCAGTAGTCGCGCCATCGCATAGATAGCATCGTCAAATCCAAACCACCGGTCTTTGAAAAACAGATGTCCTGAAAACGTTGCCGCAATTAGCGCCCGGGTCTGAAGCAACTTTTCGCCTACAAACGCCCCGCCGCTACGAGCCATTTGTGCCCGGCCGCCACAGCGAGTGATAAAGGGAGCAAAGTGACGCGTGAAGTTGACGTCATAAATAACATCCGCCCCGGGATTTCTCTCCAGAATGTCTTGGGCAAGGAGCATTAGAAGCTGGTCCGTGTGCACCGGAGAACCTTCATTAGTGACCGTAAACAGACGCCCCCTCTGACCGTCTAAGTGAACCCCGAGGTCGGCACCTGCGTCGATCACTGCCTGACCTAACAGGGCGAGAGCCTGTTCACGCGGGGTCCCCGACGGTTCAGTATTGCCGGGGGCAGGTTCAGCGCTGATCACATCACACCCCAGTTGCTCAATCAGGCTGGTCGCGACTGCACCCACAGCCCCCGACGTGTGGCTTACTACCACCTTCAAAGGCAGGGCGAGAGATATATCGCCGACCACTTTTTCCGTGTAAGTCATTGTTATTGGTTGCTTTGCGACGCGACCGGATCCTGATTTCCGGGTGCCCGCTCTAATGGCGCTTAGAATCTGTTCGATGCCCTCACCCGTGACAACCGTCTGATGGAAGATCACCTGAAGCTTACTGATGTCCTCGTCGTCAGGGTCTGCGGTAATCATGATCCCGGAATCGGCGTTTGTTGTGTGAGTGGCAAATTGAAGCAATGGCAGCGGTGCTTCCTCGAGATCGAGAATATCAACCCCGGCCCCCGCAAGTGTTTTGGTGAGCTGGGTCCGAATTTTGTCACTGCTGGGCTTTCCGTCTCGCGCGATTAGCAAGGCAGAAATGCCTTTGTCGGCGCAGATAACAGCAACGGCATGGCCAATTTGTTCGATCATGGTGCTTGATAGCTCTGACTCTGCGCGGCCCCGGATGCCGGTATCCTCGAAGATATGTTCTGGGATGCCGTCATGTTTCTCGTGTGTAGCCGATATTCTGGACACCTCCGATTCTGGTTCCGGGTGGGGTTCTAGTCCTTCTGCAGTCGCAACAGGCTCCTCGGATGGGCTTTGGGCTGAGCTTCCACCAGCCGGAGTTTTGGGTGGCGTCATTTTTAGCGCTGCGAGCTGGCGTTTTGTCAGGGAGCTGAGGTCTAAAAGGGATTTGGCAAGAGGAAGCAAGGATGGGGTGTTGACGGTTACACTCAGGCCTTGGCCTGCTTGAGCAAGGATTCGTGAAGCTTCATCGCTCAGAAGTTTGTTGGGTCGACTGAACAACCAGAAGGTCCCAAGCCCAAACGCGCTGAGAGCGATCAGCATGGCACCGACCAGTGACCACCAGGCCGGTTGAATATCCCCGAGCCACCGTTCGTCCGGCTGGAATTCAAGCGACCATAAGCTGCCTTCCACACGTGCTGATGCCGACGGCGCTCTTTGCAGAGCCCCTGCTACCGGTAGAGGGTCCCCGTTGCTCTGTCGCTGTATGAGTTGATACCGGCCTTCCTCTGATTCGGACACCAGCTTATTAAGTCTGTCGTTGGTCATCTCGGCTAAAACCACCCCTTCGAGAGGATCACCTGCGCCTCGAGCAAAGAGCGTATAGGTAGTTTCTGCCTTTGCGATGGATTCCGGTGGTGGTTCTTCACCGGCAAATGCCCGGCGGACAATGTCGATATCGATGTGTGATCTGAGCCCGTGATCACCGGGGTTTATGCCAACGGTGCCTAAGTCTCCCAGTGGTATATATGAAACCGCTGCGGCGTCGGGAAATCCGACCGCCTCGGGAACCAGCGCGGTCGTAGAGGCGTACGGTTCAATTGAATCGGCGAGTTGTTCTACTCGTTCTTCGAGATCTGCCACATAGAGGGCAATAATATGGGCGCGGCCATCTACTGCTACTTGCGCCAGCTTGGATTTACTTTCGGTCAGAGACAGGGGTTCCCTAATCGCACCAAGCCATAAAAAGGTAACCAGCAATCCAGCCCCAATAACACCTATCGACTGTAAAAAGGCTCTTCGGAGGCGGTTGGCCCCTAATTCGATCGAAGGCTTGTCAGTCACCGATTTGTCCTTTGCTAGGGTTTGAAACGCTATTTAGCATGTCGCTAAACCTCTTCAGGAGGGCTGCGGCCAAGGTTAGCTTGGTGCCTTCCAGTGTCATTTCACAGCCTGCGCTGGACCAGAGGCTGATCGCGTTGTAGTCACTATTGAAGCCAATATCCTGTCGCGAGACGTCATTGGCGACAATGGCATCAAGGTTTTTGCTGGCGAGCTTCTCATTGGCGTAGGCGGTCACATTTTCAGTTTCGGCTGCAAAGCCAACAACCAAGGCTGGACGAAAGCTTGCAGTGGCAATGGTTTTGAGAATATCTGGATTCTGTATCAGCTGGAGCGAGAGCGCGTCGCCGGACTTTTTCATTTTAGTTGAGGCCATCTCGGCGGGCCGGTAATCGGCAACTGCAGCGGCAGCGATGAAGAGGTCCGCACCCGATGCAACCGCTTGTACCGCAGCCTCCAGCATGTCTGCTGCAGATTCTACGTCTACACGTGTCACCTTTTCGGGGGTATCGAGGCTGACTGGCCCGGCAATCAGGACGGTCTCTGCGCCGGCCTCTGCGGCTGCCCGGGCGAGCGCAAATCCCATTTTTCCTGAGCTGTGGTTCGATAAATACCTGACCGGGTCTATGGCTTCGCGTGTGGGACCGGCGGTGATGACGACCCGCTTGCCTGACAGTAGCGAGGCGGGCAAGCACAGTTGAATGGCCGACAGAATATCGGCCGGCTCCAGCAGTCGACCGGGTCCAGTATCCCCACAGGCCTGCTCACCCGCGTCGGGCCCAACAACTCGCAGGCCCCGGGCCTTGAGGGTCTCTATGTTGGCGCTGGTGGCGGGATTCAACCACATGTTCTGGTTCATGGCGGGCGCGACAAGGATTGGGGCGGGGGTAGCCAGCGCAACGGTCGTTAGCAGGTCGTCGGCGCGGCCTTGAGCCAGCCTGGCAATGATGTCGGCAGTAGCCGGCGCCAGAACCACAAGATCAGCCCAGCGGGCCAGTTCGATATGGCCCATTCCCATTTCTGCATCTTCGTCCAGCAACTCAGTGTGCACTGGGTTACCCGAAAGCGCCTGCATACTGAGGGGTGTGATAAAGGCAAGTGCCCCACGGGACATAATGACGCGAACCGCGGCGCCTTCCCGGCGCATAAGCCTGACGAGCTCTGCTGCTTTATAGGCCGCAATACCCCCAGAGACGCCAATGATGATATTTCGATTAGTAAGGTGTCCCATCGTATTGATACAACTAGGAAAATTTTGTGAAAGGTAGCATCTGGAGCAAGTTTTGGACACCGAAATCCGCGGCACTGGTACCAATCCCTCTTTTGGCCGATTGAAGTCTGAACAGCCTACTCCCGATTGGGAGAAAGTCGCGGTGTTAGCCAAAGCCCTGGGAGTGCGCTCGTCCAGCGGCTTGGCAGCTTTGGCGGGGCATCTTGAGGGCAGTCGATGGTCTCTACGAGATGCTGTGAGAGCAATCCTTCATGGAAACGCAGAACTACCGGGGGTTGGGCCAGTTGCACTGGCAAAATTGTGCGCTGGGCTTGAGTTACTAAACATGCTCGCTGAAGAGGGAGTGCGGACGGGTCCGCTGCTTGTCGCTCTGGCCCTCGTGGACACCCGGCTTCTGGATCATGTCATTGTCGGGCGCGGTAGGTCTGTATCTATGGCTGAAACCGGCGATATTCCGGTAAATTGAGGGGCCAGCGATTGCCCAGACTTGCGGCAGTTACCCCCCTCTGGTATAAAGCGCTCCCTTTTTCCCGACCCGATAGGTCCTATCATGGCGCGAGTTTGTCAGGTTACCGGTAAGCGTCCGGTAACAGGAAACAACGTATCACACGCAAAAAATCGCACTCGCCGGCGATTTTTGCCCAATCTTCATAACCATCGTTTTTGGGTGGAGTCGGAGAAGCGTTTTGTCTCCCTTCGAGTATCTTCCAAAGGGATGAGAATCATCGATAAGCGCGGAATCGACACCGTTCTGGCAGAGCTTCGTGCCCGCGGCGAGAAGGTATAAGGAGAAAATTTATGCGTGAAAAGATCCGAATGAATTCAACGGCGGGCACCGGTCATTTTTATACGACTGACAAGAACAAGCGCACGATGCCCGAAAAGCTGGAAATGAAAAAGTTTGACCCTGTAGCTCGCAAGCACGTGATTTACAAAGAGGCCAAAATTAAGTAGCCAACGCCGAAAGCCTCTGTGACAGAGGCGCGCGAGAAAAACCTCGAGACAACCTACCTCGAGGTTTTTTTTGTCTAAAATTCACAGGGTGGCGTCAACCCATATAACAGTCTTGCCAGGGCGCCGGCAGTATTGAGGTGCCCCCTGCATGCCAGAGCTACCCGAAGTCGAAACGACGCGACGAGGCATTGAGCCCCACATTGTTGGCAGACGTATCACGGGCATGGTTGTCCGTGAGCGTCGTTTGCGGTGGCCGGTAGAGGCGGGCATCGAAACAGCGCTCACTGGCAGCCGTATTCTGAGCGCTCGCCGGCGGGCCAAATACCTGTTGCTCGATTGTGAAACTGGCACCCTGATGGTGCATCTCGGCATGTCCGGATCTTTGCGGGTTCTTACTCGCGATGAGCCCCCTATGTTTCACGACCACATCGATATCATTCTCGACAGTGGCAATTTCCTCAGATACAACGACCCTAGGCGCTTTGGAAGTTTTCATTGGCTCCAGTCCGATGATCACCCCCTGCTCAATCATCTAGGGCCAGAGCCCTTACTCGACGACTTCGACGCCGAGTGGCTCTACGACAAATCGAGAGGACGCCGCTCCTCGGTCAAGCAATTTTTAATGGATGGAAAGATCGTTGTGGGTGTTGGAAATATCTATGCCAATGAGGCCCTCTTTTTGGCGGGTATCCGGCCAGACCGCGCCGCCGGCAGGATAGCCCTTGCTCGGTATAAGGCGCTGGTAGATGCGGTGAAGCAAATCCTGGAGCGTGCGATCCAACAGGGTGGCACAACTCTTCGTGACTTTGTTGGCGGCGATGGTAAGCCCGGGTATTTCGCCCAGCGCCTCAACGTCTACGGTCGCGGTGGACAGCCCTGCCGTCGGTGTAAAACTGCTCTCAAGGAAATACGTCAACACAATCGTGCGACGGTATTCTGTCCCAGCTGCCAGCGTTGAGAGTTAGCCTTCAAATTTTTCCTGCAGTGCTTTGGCAACAACGGGCGCTACGAAAGGGGTGATGTCCCCCCCGAGTGAGGCAATTTCACGAACAAGGGATGAGGAGATGTAGGCCAGATGCTCTGCCGGCGTCAAAAAAACGCTTTCAAAGTCGGGCTTCATCGCACGATTCATGTTGGCCAGTTGAAATTCGTATTCAAAATCCGCAACCGCACGTAGTCCCCTGAGCACACAATTTGATCCCTGCTCGGTGACAAAATCCGTCAGCAAATTGCTGAAACCCGTGACTTCCACGTTGTCTAGGTGCTCAAGGGCGGCGCAGGTCAGAGTGACTCGCTCTTCCAGAGTGAATAAAGGAGTTTTCTTCTCGCTTGAGGCAATTGCGACGACAACCCGATCGAACAACCGGGCGGCACGCTCTATCAGATCAATATGCCCATTGGTTGGCGGATCGAAGGTTCCTGGGTACACCACGGTATGGGTTCGCATTGGTTAACTTCCATCGGGTCCTCGCGCCGAATGTACACAAGGGAACCCGAGCATACAAATTTCCCTTACGGCTGTTGTTCCAGTAACAGGTAACGAACTGCGCCGCTTCGCTTGTCTCTAACAATGGATAGGCAAGGAGGTAAGTCTTCCAGTGACGCCGTTGACGCGACTTCAAGATAAACCAGCGCGCTGTCTGTCAGCAGTTGGTTGTTGACGAGATGCCTCAGGCTGTCGATGGCAAGGTTCTCTGAAAATGGCGGGTCCACAAAGACGATATCAAAGGGGTCATCCCGCCAGGACAGCGCATTCGTGTTGATTACTCTACTGCGGTCCACGGCATTTAGAAGGGTCAGATGGGCGTTGATGCCCTCTATCGCGGCGGATGATGTCTCCAGAAAGGTGCAGTGGCGAGCACCTCTGGAAAGCGCTTCCAAACCCAGCGCCCCGCTGCCAGCAAACAAATCGAGGCAGCGACTTCCGCCAACCTCCGCAGCGAGCCAGTTAAACAGCGTCTCTCTTATCCGATCTCCGGTTGGCCGCAGATTAGGAGCGGGGGGAAATTCGAGCCTGCGTCCGCGCCAGTCGCCGCCGATAATGCGAAGGGTGCCGGACCCCTTTTGCTGGCGCCTTTGCTGTCGCATTTCAGGACCCTTTGTGCAGTGCTATTCTCTAGTCTACACCAACCCTATGGTCGCTCTATAAGCGCTCTGAAGGATAATCAGAAGCCTGTTTCATGAAGTTATTTAAACGAAAAAACAAGAACCCGGATGATGGCCAGCCTCTAGAGGCACCATCTTCTCCCGGGGAGATAAGCGATCAGGCGCCTCCCGTGGAGCAACCCGAAAAAACCGGTTTTTACGGTCGCCTTAAGACTGGCCTCAGCCGAACCGGCTCACAATTGGCCAGCGGTCTCGGCGATTTATTTCTCGGGAAAAAAGCCATTGATCAGGAGTTACTGGATGCACTGGAAGAGCACCTCGTGATGGCCGATGTTGGCATGGCGGCAACAGCACGCATTGTGAGCGATATCACCGTTCGGGTTTCCCGTCGTGAGCTAAGTGATGGTGATGCGGTCATGATGGCCACTAAAGACGCGCTAAACGCCATTATTTCTCCTTGTGAGCTTCCCATGGACACGGCCTCCGCCACGCCCTATGTCATTTTGGTGGTGGGAGTAAACGGTGCGGGAAAGACCACAACGATCGGCAAGTTAGCGCATCGTTTCAAGGCAGAGGGAAAGCGCGTGATGCTAGCGGCGGGCGATACCTTTCGTGCTGCAGCTGTGGAGCAGTTACAAGCGTGGGGTGAACGAAACGAGGTGCCAGTCGTTGCGCAGCATACGGGTGCCGATAGTGCGTCGGTACTTTTTGATGCAGTTCAGTCCGCCAAGGCAAAAGGAGTCGATGTTTTAATTGCTGACACGGCGGGACGCCTTCAAAACAAGGCTCATCTTATGGATGAGCTGGAGAAGGTGGTGAGAGTCATGCGAAAGATCGATCCTGCCCTGCCCCACGAGACTCTTCTCGTGCTTGATGCGGGCACCGGTCAGAACGCTGTATCTCAGGCCGAGCAATTTGACGCTTCAGTAGGGGTGACCGGGTTGGTGCTGACAAAACTCGATGGCACTGCACGTGGGGGAGTAATTTTTGCCATTGCCGAGAAGCTACAGAGGCCCATTCGATTTATTGGTGTTGGCGAAGGGGCGGAAGATCTTCAACCCTTCGTGGCGGGGGACTTTGTAGCGGCCCTATTCGATCGAAATTGAGAATTTCTTAAATGATCAACTTTGAACGAGTGAGCAAACGGTTTGAGCACCATGATGCCCTGCGAGACGTTTCTCTCGAAATCGCAGCGGGGGAGATGGTTTTTTTCACCGGACATTCGGGAGCGGGAAAGAGCACCATGCTTCGGCTGTTGATGTTGCTTGATCGCCCCACGTCGGGTCGCCTAGTGGTTGATGGCAACGATGTGGCAACGATTCGAGGCAGGCGCATTGCTAGGTACCGCCAGGACTTTGGAATCGTCTTTCAGGACCACCAGCTCTTGTTCGATCGCAGTATCTTCGACAATGTAGCGCTCCCTCTGGAAATAGCAGGATTTCACCCGCGGGATATTGGTCGACGGGTTCGTGCCGCCCTGGACAAAGTGGGGTTATTGGGGCGGGAGTCGGCGAATCCGATTGTACTGTCTGGGGGAGAGCAGCAGCGTGTCGGAATCGCTCGAGCGGTTGTGGCGAGGCCCAAAATACTGGTTGCTGATGAGCCCACCGGCAATCTGGACCCCGGGTTATCTGCTGAAATCATGGCGCTTTTCGAGGCCTTTCATCGAGTGGGTGTAACGGTAATCGTCGCCAGTCACGACCTCGCCCTCATCTCCCGTTTGCGACATCGCATCATTACTCTCAAGGAGGGGCGGCTGATAGGGGGGGTAGGGCCTTGAAACCCCCGGTTCCTAGCGCTGGTGTTGGCCCGCGCCCCGCGCTGCTCCGCTGGATTGATCACCATCGAAGGGCGGCATCCCATAGTGCGCAGCGCTTATTAGCTGAGCCCGTGCAAAGCCTGTTCACATGCTTTGCGGTTGGAATTGCATTGGCACTGCCCGCAGCCCTGTGGGCGCTTTTACAGAATGCTGAAATAATTGCTGGAAATATCCAGACGACCGCGCGATTTACCCTGTTAATGGAGCAGGACGTGGATATTGAGGGGGCGCGACTGACGGCGGAAACCTTTGAGATTCGTGATGACATAGAGCGGATTGAGGTTATAGACCGGCGTGATGCCCTGGTGCGATTTGCGGAGGACATCGGGCTATTCGAGCTGGTTGATAATCTCGACAGCAATCCACTGCCCCATAGCCTGCAGCTTCACCCGGACGCCTCCCTGACCCCGGCTGACTTGGACGATCTCGCTCAAGTACTGACCGCGGTTGAGGGCATAGAGCAAGTAGTCTTTGACACCCAGTGGCAGACACGATTGCAGGCGGCGATCACAGCTTTCCAGCGCCTGACTGGGGGTGTGGGGGTTTTGATGGTGCTCGGTGCCGTATTGATTCTGGGTAACACGATCAGGCTGGGAATTGAGGCTCGACGTGAGGAGATAACGGTTATCAAGCTCATCGGTGGTGGAGATGGGTTTGCTCGGAGACCGCTCTTGTATGCGGGCTTGTGGTCAGGGGCTGTTGGGGGGTTTTTCGGCGCGATTTTGGTGGCATTACTGTTCTGGTCTCTTGCGGCTCCTGTAGATAGGCTCTTTGACTTGTATAGCGTAGACAGCAGATTTACAGGCCTCGGATGGTCCGGAGCACTGGCCCTGACCGCTGTGGGTGGCTTGGCAGGGCTCTTAAGCGCCTGGAGCACGGCATTCATCCACCTGCGGCGGATACAACCCCGCTAAATTTCTGCAACTTTTTCGCATTAGCACTCTCTAAGAGGGAGTGCTAAAATAGGCGCATGAAAGGGAGGGACACGTGATGACTGAGTCCACCAAAACACTGACAGTCGGGTATAACGCAGCGCTGACAATGGCGCCGGGAGCTAATTTGCCTGCCTATGTGCAGGCGGTGAGCGCCATACCTATGCTGTCTGCAGAGCGCGAGCAGGCTTTGGCAGAAAAGCTTTTCTATGAGGAGTGCGTTGACTCTGCGCGAGAGTTAGTGCTTGCTCACTTGCGATTCGTTGTCCATATCGCCCGCAGCTACTCGGGCTATGGGCTGGCTGAGGCAGACCTCATTCAAGAAGGTAATGTGGGGCTGATGAAGGCCGTCAAGCGATTTGATCCCACCAAAGGCGTGCGCCTGGTGTCCTTCGCCGTCCACTGGATCAAGGCCGAAATGCATGAATATATTTTGCGTAACTGGCGTATCGTCAAAGTGGCGACCACCAAGTCTCAGCGCAAACTGTTCTTCAACCTCCGAAGCGCCAAGAAGACTCTAGATTGGCTCACGGTTGATGAAACGCGGGCCATCGCCAGTGATTTGGGCGTTGATGAAGCCGAGGTTCGTCGCATGGAGGGCCGGCTCACCAGCCGCGATGTCGCTTTTGATTTGCCCGTCGATGCGGATGGCGATGACGGCGGGTTTGCGCCTCAGCACTACCTTGAAGATTTATCTGCAGACCCCGCTATGAGGGCGGAGGCTGAGGACACGACCCGTGACAGTGAAGAGCGTCTCCAGCGCGCATTAAATGATCTGGATGAACGAAGCCGGGATATTGTGTCGAGGCGTTGGCTTGCTGAGACCAAGGCGACATTGCATGAACTTGCCGCGGAATATGGTGTATCGGCGGAGCGGATTCGTCAGCTTGAGACCAACGCCATGAAAAAACTGCGGGCGTCTATCGCGGCATAACATCCGTCGGGTGAACCTACCAACCTCCCGCTGGCCCATGCTGGCAGCCACGCTGCTCGGTTGCACAGGGGTTATGGCCGGTGCTTTCGGGGCCCATGGACTGGCTGATCAGGTGACGCCGGCTCGCCTGGAGATTTGGCGCACCGCTTCCAACTATCAGCTTCTGCACGCACTAGCCCTTCTTAGTTTTGGCCTTGCTATTGCTTCGTCCTCGAGGCTTTCGGCCAACCGTCTTGCGATGTGGGTTTGCCGGTGTTGGCTAGCAGGCGTGCTTATTTTTAGCGGTTCGCTCTATGCGTTGGTAATGCTGGATCTGCCGGTGCTTGGTGCTGTTACGCCCCTTGGTGGCACATTGATGATTGTTGGCTGGGCTCTTTTGTTCTGGCTTGGCACAGGACATATGGATTCTTTTCTGGACTAGAATTCAAAGGCAACTGCACGTCTGCGCCGACTTCTTTCGGGTCACGGTGCAGCACTAATTTAAGGACCTGTAACCTTGACTGACTCCCCAGGTCGATTTGATCGACGCATACGCAGCTTTGTTATGCGAGCAGGCAGAATGACCGAGGGCCAGCAGAGAGGGTGGGACGAGGGTTTTCCAGCGCTTGGCTCCCGACTTGCTAACGGGCTTTTTGACTGGGAGTCTACCTTTGCCAACCTTGGGCCCCGTATCGTAGAAATTGGCTTTGGTATGGGTGATTCTCTGATCTCAATGGCCCAAGCTCACCCAGAGCACTGTTACTTGGGGATTGAGGTTCATAGGCCCGGTGTGGGTCGGCTGTTATCTCGCGCCATGGAACTCGAGATAGAAAACCTTCACGTGTATGCAGAAGATGCCGTGCAGGTTTTAGAGGCATGCCTCGTGCCGGACAGCCTCGATGGGATACAAATTTACTTTCCAGACCCGTGGCATAAGAAGCGCCATCATAAACGACGATTGATTCAGCCGGCATTTATCGATCTCGCTGTCAGCCGGCTCCGGGAGGGCGGATGGCTGCATGTGGCTACTGACTGGGAGCCTTATGCAGAACACATACTGTCCGTACTCGAAGCGAATAAGTGCATTGAAAATGCTGTCAAAGCGGGCGGGTTTTCTCCTCGCCCCTCGTGGCGGCCCGAAACCAAGTTTGAAAAGCGTGGTGCCAGATTGGGACACGGGGTGTGGGATTTGCTATTTCACCGGACCAAAAACTCTGAAGCGACCGAGTTAAGAAATCGATAGCCAAGCGACGTTGTCTGCAAGCGGTGTTCGGAGTCTGTGAGCAAACCCCGCGCACGCAAAGTGCGCCGGGTGGGCTCCATACACGCTTGGGATTGCCCGGTACGTTGCGAGAACAGCTGAACATCTACCCCTCCACGGAGGCGCAGTGCGTTCATCATGAATTCGGCGGCCAAGTCCTGAGAAGGAATGACATGATCGATGGTCGGTGTATCGCTTTGGATACCAATCGAGTAATCCCTGGGCAAGCGTGTCCGCTGGGTACGGATCACCTGACCGTTTTCTGAGGTAAGTTTGCCGTGGGCTCCGGCGCCAATACCAAGGTAGTCGCCAAACTCCCAGTAATTCATATTGTGCTGGCTAACGCGACCTTCCCTAGCCCACGCGGATACTTCGTATTGAGAAAACCCCGAGTCGCCCAGAAGTGATGAGCCAGCCTCTTGAATAGCGGCAAGCTCCTCCTCCTTGGGAAGTAGTGGCGGATTTGACCAAAATCGCGTGTTCCGTTCTACGGTTAGCTGATACCAGGAGAGATGATTCCCACCAAAGGCGATAGCGGTCTCGATATCGGCAATAGCGAGTTCCACGGTTTGTTCAGATAGCCCGTGCATGAGATCAATATTCCAGTTCTCGAAAATTGTTGCAGCAGCAGCGATAGCAGCTTTGGCCTCATCTGACTGGTGAATTCGCCCGAGGCGGGCAAGATGTCGGTCGTCAAATGACTGCACTCCAATGCTGACCCTTGATACACCGGCGTCGCGGTACGCCCTAAATCGTGCGACCTCGGCACTGCCCGGGTTGGCTTCCAACGTGATTTCGGTACCCTTTTCTAGGCCCCAAATCCGATCGATCCCCTCAAGCAACTGTGCGATGGAGGCACCGCTAAACAAACTTGGCGTACCTCCGCCGATAAAAATTGATGCTGGCTTTCTGCCGAGTATTCTCGGTTTTTGCTGTTCGAGATCCTGTAACAGCGCGGTGATATAGGGGCCTTCGTCTTCGGTATGAAAGTTCTCGTGGGAGTTGAAGTCGCAGTATGGGCATTTGCGCTCACACCATGGGAGGTGAACATAAAGAGAGAGTGGAATTGCGCGTGGATCAGCAGCCAAGCTTTTCTCGAAGTACCGAAACGGCTAAACCTCGATGGCTTACCTCTCGTTTTTGTGCGACATCTAAGTCCGCGGCAGAAAGACCATCTAGGCCGTCGACCAAAAATAAGGGGTCGTAACCGAAGCCACTGCTACCGCTGGGCTCCTTGCCAATTTTTCCATGCCACTTTGCTTCCGCAATCAGTGGAGAGGGATCGGTCGAAGAGTTCAGCAACACGAGCACACAAACAAACCAAGCCGCACGAGCATCACCTTCAAACTCCAACATGGCAGCCAACAATTTTTCATTGTTAGCGCCATCTCCCCCGCCACTGTAGCGAGCTGAGTGCACCCCGGGAGCGCCGTTCAATGCAGGCACAACCAGACCCGAGTCATCTGCCAGAGCGGGTAACCCGGTGAAGCTGCTCGCATTGCGGGCTTTCTTAATCGCATTTTCAATGAAGGTGGAGCCGTCTTCTATAGCCTCGGGAACGTTAAACTCGGACTGATTTTTTAGCCGAAGGCCAGTCGGAGCCAGTGCATCCTGGAGCTCCTTTAGCTTGCCCGGGTTGCCACTGGCAAGCACGACGACGCCCTCCGCCCGTTCCGTAGGCTCAGTCATCTGACTGCTTCCACAGCTGAGTTTTGAACTTGTAATGGTAGGTTTTTTCACTGCCCTCGGGCTGAAAATCAAACTCGAAGAAGCGCCACTCCCGGTCTATGAACGTGAAGTCCGCGATGTAATAAGTGGCCGGTCCTTCGCGTATTTCCTTAAAGTCGAGTGGGTCTCCTCTAATCAAATCCCATGTCTCTCCGCTGATGGCCATTGGCCTTCCAGCGATCTCTCCGGCCTCTACATCTCGCACTGATAGGGTCAGGATGGCCTTATATTTGCCTCGGGCAATCCCGTATTCCGCCGCGATTTCAGGCGTTAGGAAGGTGGTGTAAACCACGCTCCGATGTAGTTCAAACCGATCAAAGCGCTCCGACTGTTGCGCTTGGGCGATCGGAGTAACTGCCACGAGTAGGCCGATGAAAATAGAGATGGTTAGTTTCATTTTTTACAAACGCGATAGATGGCAGTGCTGCCAAAGAGGTTTGGCGCAAAAGATTTAAGCACGTTTGTACCCGGACCACTGACAATATCGTGGTCGAGAATCTTTATACCCAACTCTGCGCATAGGGCCTCGAAGTCCTTGACGGTACAGAAGTGGATATTAGGCGTGTCATACCAGTCAAAGGGTAAAACCCTAGAGACCGGCATACGTCCAAGCAATCCCAGATGAAGCCGGCAGCGCCAGTGCCCAAAATTGGGGAACGTGATGATCGCCTCTTTCCCAATGCGCACCATGTCTTCAAGAACCCCATGGGGCCGGTGCAGAACCTGCAGGGCGTGGGCCATGACAACAACATCAAAACTTTGGTCAGGAAAGTTGTCTAGCCCGCGATCCATGTCCTGTTGAACGACTGCGATGCCGTTAGCTGCGGCCGCGGTGATGTTGGCAGTATCCAGTTCAATCCCCAGCGTCGTCGCATCCCGTGCCGCTTCGAGCCGGGCGAGAAACTCCCCATCACCACAGCCAAGGTCAAGGACGCGACTACCCATCGGTACCCAGTCGGTAATGCGAGTGAGATCGAAGCGCATCATGTGCTCACCCTGCTGAGCCACGCTTGCATCAAATCCAGATAGTGAGCCTCGTTTAACAGGAAGGCATCGTGACCACCGTCGGTTTCAATCTCGGCATAGCTAACAGTTTTTCCGGTGTTTATTAGCGCATCCACCATCTCCCGCGAGCGAGCAGGTGAGAACCGCCAATCACTCGAGAATGAGACGATCAGCATTCTGGCGCGTATGGGGGCCAGGGCGTCACTCAAATTGCCATTTGACCTCGCAGCAATATCAAAGTTATCCAGTGCTCTGGTCATTAGCAGATAGGTATTGGCGTCGAAACGAGTAGAAAACCGGGCGCCTTGATGCCGTAAGTAACTTTCAACCTCAAAAATCTGGTCGTCATTATTTTCGTCGACATACCTGCGTTCCCGGCCAAACTTGTCGGTCATCCCCTCGGCGGACATATAGGTCAAGTGTCCTACCATGCGTGCCAAGGCTAATCCACGCACCGGCGCTTTTTCCTGTTTGTCGTAATAGCCTTCAAACCATTCAGGGTCTGAGATGATGGCGTGTCTGGCGATTTCATTGAAGGCGATGTTTTGGGCGGTGAGCCGCGGCGCTGCCGCCAGCACCGCGCAGTTGGCAACCTCATCGGGGTAATGTACCGCCCAGTGCAATGCCTGCATGCCACCGAGGCTTCCGCCGATAACAACCGCCCAACGCGAGATTCCAAGCCGGTTTGCCAGAGCGCGCTGTGAGTTTACCCAGTCCTCTACCGTTACTTCCGGAAAGTCGGGGCCCCATGCGTTACCCGTTAGGGGGTTGATGCTCTTGGGCCCTGTACTGCCGTCACATCCCCCAAGGTTGTTGAGTGAGACCACGAAAAAACGGTTGGTATCGATAGGTTTGCCCGGGCCAATGAGGTTATCCCACCACCCCGGCTTGCGGTCTTCAGTTGTGTGACATCCAGCCGCGTGATGGTTTCCGCTAAGCGCGTGACATATTAAAACAGCGTTGCTGCCCTCGCTATTAAGGGTTCCATAGGTCTCCATAATGAGTTGGTAGCCTGGCAGCACCGCTCCACAAGCTAGACCAAAGGGCTCATCAAATCGCTCAATCCTTGGGGTTACTACCCCAACGCTGCCCGGAGATTCCATCAGACTAAATACCGAACACCAGCTGAGTTGGCAGTCCAGTTGCCACTGCCATATGCCGCAAGGAAATCTGGATTATGTTGATCACAATGAAAACCACGATCGGCGAAAAATCGAGCCCGCCCATTGCTGGTAGCATCGCTCTTACTGGTGCCATGACGGGCTCTGTGACTTGGTAAATCAGCCGGATCGCGGGGTGGTGGCTACCCGGAGCCACCCAACTGACAACGATCATGATGACGATTGCGATCAGATAGGTGTTGACCACCAGCGCGGCGAGCCCGATACCACTCCAAACCAGCAGTTGCAGTGCGCCTGGAATATATCCCCCTAGCGCTAGAACGCCCCCCAGAACCAGCGCCTGCACAAGCAAGGCAAGCACTGCGACTGCTGGATCAATGCGTTTTCCCGCCGGTATGCCGCGGCGCAACACATTGATCGGTGGCTGCGTTGCTTTCACCACAAACTGGGAAATCGGGTTATAAAAATCCGCACTCCCCGCTTGTAGCATGCCCCTCAGGACAGTGAGAAACAGATAGAGAGAGCCCAAAGTCTCTATGAGGAACAGCGAGATTTCTTGCAGCGCACCCATGGTTACTTATATTCCTCTGACATCTCAACGGCTCGATCGAAACAGGCCTGCATAGCCTGATTCACTAGGGTGGCTAAGCCACCTCGGTCGAAGCTGTCGAGCGCCCTGGCTGTAGTTCCCCCGGGGCTGGTCACATTACGTCGCAGCGTATCAATAGACAGTGTTTCACTCTTAACAAGACTTGCCGCACCGAGAGCGGTTTGTACGGTCAGTTCTGTTGCGACGTGATGATCAAGTCCCAGCTCTTCACCCGCTGTGATCATGGCTTCCATGAATGCAAAGAAATAGGCAGGACCACTCCCTGAAACCGCCGTGACGGCGTCGATGTGGGTTTCCTGTTCAAGCCACACCACACTTCCCACGACGCTCATCACGCCGCCGACTTGGTTCCGCTGGTTATCACTGACTGAAGCGCTGGCAAATAGGCCTGACGCGCCCAAGCCGATCAATGCCGGGGTGTTGGGCATGCACCGGATGACATTTAAATCGGGGTTTCCAAACATCTCTCTCAATGCCTGCACTGTAACCCCAGCGGCAATTGACATAACAACGGCGCCGGGCTTTATCTTTCCACGCAGTGATTGTGTTACCGCCTCCATGACTTGAGGCTTTACCGCCAGAATCACAAGATCCGCACGCTCGGTGATATCTCCGGCTTGCGCTGACAACGCAGTGATACCCTTGGTTGCCCAATTGGCTCTCGCGTCTTCGGAGGGATCACCGCCGCTGATCTGGTCGGCGCTGAAGCCGGCGGCTAATAAGCCACCCATGATGGCGGTTGCCATGTTGCCCGTGCCGACAAAGCTGATGTGGTTTGGAAGTGCGTCCATACTCAAGCTGGTTTTCTTAGGGTTTATCGAAGCGACAGTATACTGCGTACTCTCGGTGATGGTGGTTAGCGTGGCCCAAAAATATCAGTGCCGATGCGGACTATAGTGGCGCCCTCTGCAATTGCTGCCTCCAGATCAGCCGACATACCCATTGACAGTGTGTCGAGGGTTGGATGGTTAACTTTGCTGCTTGCGAAGAGCTGGCTGAGTTCTCTAAAAGGGACCCTCTGCTCTTTTGCGGTTGATGCCTGAGCGGGAATTGCCATAAGCCCACGTAGCTTTAAATTGGGTAAGTCGCGGAACATGGTGAGAAAGTCACTGAGATCTTCTGGCAATACGCCTGCTTTAGAGGGCTCTCGTGAGACATTGACCTGAATACAGACGTTAAGAGGCCCCATGGTTTTGGGGCGTTGCTCATTGAGTCGCAGGGCAATCTTTGGCCGATCCACCGTATGCACCCAATCCATGTTCTCTGCTAATGGTCGGGTTTTATTGGATTGAACAGGGCCAATAAAGTGCCAACTCACGCCGGTCTTCCCGATTGCAGCGGCTTTCTCGATGGCCTCTTGTGCGTAGTTTTCTCCAAATGCCAGCTGCCCCGCTCCAAGGGCCTCTTCAATCGCCTCAACTGGCTTGGTTTTGCTGACTGCAACGAGCGTAACCGAGCCGGGAGGCCTGCCAGCCTCCCGCTCTGCCATGGCGATTCGCTGGCGAACCTGTTGTAATCGGTGGGCTACATTTCTCGGCTGCATAGTGCCATGATAGCCGAGGTACGCTGGTTTGGTCTTTGGCTTATCAAGGAAGAAGTCCATGGATATCACAGAGTTATTGGCATTCAGCGCTAAACAGGGCGCTTCAGACTTACACCTTTCCTCCGGGTTGCCCCCGATGATTCGGGTTGATGGGGACGTGCGGCGTATTAACGTTCCCCCTCTAGACCACGCGCAGGTTCATGACCTTATTTACGACATCATGAACGACAAGCAGCGCAAAGACTTTGAAGAATTCTTCGAAACTGATTTTTCTTTTGAGGTACCCGGCGCCGCGCGCTTTAGGGTTAATGCGTTTAATCAGAATCGTGGTGCCGCGGCTGTTTTTAGAACTATCCCCTCCAAAGTCTTGACCATGGACGACTTGGGCATGGGGCAGGTTTTCAGAGACGTATCGTTGTTGCCCAGAGGGTTGGTACTGGTTACCGGCCCGACCGGCTCTGGCAAGTCGACGACACTTGCGGCCATGATTGATTTCATCAACGATAATCGCTACGACCATATTCTTACTATTGAAGACCCTATTGAATTCGTCCACGAATCCAAACGTTGTCTTGTCAATCAGCGTGAAGTGCACCGGGATACGCTCGGATTTTCTGAGGCGTTACGCTCTGCTCTGAGGGAAGATCCTGACATCATTCTGGTTGGAGAGATGCGAGACTTAGAAACCATTCGTCTGGCGCTAACCGCCGCGGAGACGGGCCATCTCGTTTTTGGCACCCTTCACACCACCTCAGCAGCAAAAACGATTGACCGGGTAATTGATGTGTTCCCCGCGGCCGAGAAGGCGATGGTCCGATCCATGCTGTCCGAATCGCTTCAGGCGGTGATCTCACAAACTCTGCTAAAGCGTCGAACCGGTGGGAGGGTGGCTGCACATGAAATTATGCGGGGCACCTCCGCGATTCGAAACCTCATTCGAGAGGACAAGGTTGCGCAGATGTATTCGGCCATTCAGACCGGCCAGTCAATCGGCATGCAGACCATGGACCAGTGCCTGCAAAATCTTGTTGAGAAAAAGCTTATAACCTTGGAGACGGCGAGGGAGAAAGCTCGCCAGCCGGAATCCATCGGGTAAACCTAATCTCCAATAGCCGGGACATTGCGCTGGTGTCCGGTGCAATCTACCTGAGGCAATAACTGAAATGCCGCGTGCAGGGGGAACGTTATGGAAGAGCTGTTAAAAGCGATCGTCGAGCACCGGGCTTCCGATGCGTTTGTTACGGTAGGCGCACCAATTACTTTGAAGGTTGACGGCACGCTTACAACCTTGGGGGATCAACCCCTTGACGAGAAACAGGTTGCTGACCTTATAGCCGCCACGATGTCTGAAGGAAGTCAGCAGGCCTTCGCGGAACGGCAGGAAGCCAACTACGCCATTGATCACCCTGATCACGGTCGAATGAGGGCCAGCGCTTTCATCCAGCGAGGACTTCCGGGGCTGGTTCTGAGGCGCATTAGCGGCGAAATCCCTGATTTTAAAGCACTGGGTTTACCGCCAGTCATGAAACAGCTCGCCATGTTGAAGCGAGGCCTCGTGATTTTGGTTGGGGGCACTGGCACCGGCAAGTCAACATCTTTGGCATCCATGCTGGACTATCGAAATGCCAACAGCCGTGGACACATCATTACGGTGGAGGATCCAATAGAGTTTGTTCACTCTCACAAGGGTTGTCTTGTAACCCAGCGAGAGGTGGGACTGGACACAGAGTCTTATGATGTGGCTCTGGCGAATACGCTACGTCAGGCGCCAGATGTCATCATGATTGGCGAGGTAAGGACAGCAAAAACCATGGAATCGGCGCTGGCCTTTGCTGAGACAGGCCATCTCTGTTTTTGCACCTTACACGCCAACAACGCTAATCAGGCGCTGGATCGGATACAAAGTTTTTTTCCCGCGGCGCAGCAAAATCAGGTCTGGATGGATTTATCACTCAACCTGCGCGCGATGGTGGCACAACAATTGTTACCGGCGCGTAGCGGCAAGGGCCGCGTTCCTGTGGTCGAAGTGTTGTTGGCTACCGCACTGATTCAAGATCATATCCGCAAAGGAGAAGTGCACCTGATTAAGGAATTGATGGGCCGATCCACCGAGCAAGGCATGCAAACGTTTGACCGGGCGCTCCTTGAGGCCTACAAATCCGGGCTGATTTCCCGAGCTGACGCGATAAGACACGCGGACTCGGCCAATGACGTACGCCTAAATATCAAGCTTCATGAACATGGCGCCGAGTCACTGACCGAAAGCACAGACTTTGAGGTGGAGTGATTCCGAGTTCACCTGTTTTCTGCATCAAGTGAAAACCAAGTTTGCAGAATGATGTTGGCGGCATCAGCGTCGATCGGGTTTTTGCCGTAGTCACCATTATGGCCCTGCGCTGCTTTCTCGGCCTTGGCAGCGTTTGACGAAAGCCTCTCGTCTACCAGCGCGACGGGCAGGCCAAAACGGCCCTCAAGCTGTCGGGCAAATCGCCGTGCTCTGGGCGTGATCTCTGCTTCTGTGCCATCCATGTTGAGTGGGTCTCCAACGACCAGCTGTGATGGCTTCCATGTGTTGATAAGGGACTCGACATCAGCCCAGTTGGGCACGCCATCTCTTGCCTTGATGACGGCGCATGGCTGGCTTGTCCCCAACATCCGCGTGCCCACCGCGACGCCAATATTCTTGAGGCCCCAATCAAAACCCATTACTCGGCTTGCTTCTGTCATGCGTGTCCTGCCTGGCCCGACATCAATCCGATATCGATACCCAGTTCACGTGCGGCTTCCCTGTGGCGATCCTCAGGTCTGATATCAAAAACAATGCGTGGATCTGCCTTTACCGTAAGCCAGCTATTTTCCGAGAGCTCTGATTCAAGCTGGCCGGCACCCCAACCGGCGTATCCCAGCGCAACAAGGTATCGAGTAGGACCACAGCCCTCACCAATCGCCATTAACACGTCCCGGGAGGTGGTGAGTGAGAAACTATCGCTGACGGACACGGTCGATTCCCAATCCCCCTTAGGCTCGTGCAGGATGAATCCATGTTCAGACTGCACCGGTCCACCTGAAAATACTTTTTCCTTGTATCGCTTTTTCTCGAGAGGTAATTCGAGCGAGGAAAAAACCTCTTCAAGTGACACACCCAGAGGCTGGTTGATAACAATGCCCATCGCCCCATTTTCGCTGTGCTCACAAAGATACGTTACTGTCCGGGCAAAAAACCCCTCCCGCAGTGACGGTGTCGCGATCAAGAAGTGATCTCTCAGCGTTGGCGCGCAAGGAGAGGTATTCATTGCAGGGATTTCCACATAGCGTTGTTTTGGCCAACAGTCATGTTCGTGGCTTGTTTCCGCGTTCAGTTCTGAATTGCCATGTTCGCACGATAGTAAGCTCGCGTGTTTGAGCGGCCAGTTCGGCGGAAAATGCGGGGAATGGTGCCGCCAGCACCACGGTGTTCTGCGCGGCTCGGTCCAGAGCCGAATCGCCAGATGTTTTTAGCACCGTGACTTTTTTAAGCTCTCCGTTGGCTAGTATTCGAACAGACAGCCTGACATCCCCCTCCCCTAAAGATCGATGTTCTTCGGCGAGCATCATTCCGATGTCCTCGACCCGCGAACGCCACGCAGCGAGGTACGCCGCATCGAGGGACTGGCGCGCAGCTACTGCGCCTAAGAGAGAGGGGTCATTGTCACTGCTGTCAGAAATGGACTGATAGTTTGTTGCCGACATGGCAGCCTTTTCCGAGCCGAGAATCAATGACTTACCCGACGCCTCACTTTCCGGAGTTCTGGTTTCTCCGAGGGTCATCGTCGTTGCGGGACGCCACTGGGAGCTGATTTCACCCCCGGCGTTTTCCAATCCCGCCTGATTCATGGTGGCAACGTGGCGGGCCTTAAAGGGCTGGGCGCTGGGGTTGAGAGCGATTGTGACGGCGAGCTCTTCGGCGCGTTGGGCAGAGAGATCGACGCTGAAGCTGAGGCCGACAATAAGCGCAACGTGAAGAGTCGTGGCAATAATTAGGGCCGGGGTCAGAGGATCCCGGCTCACACCCGTCAAAAAAGTAGGCAAGGATTGAGGCATTGACGCCGGTACTTTACCTAGCAAGGCGATCCATCTCTTCATTAAGGCTGGACATTAGCATGCCTCCGATGTCGATCGACTGTTCGCGCTCAATCTCGCGCAGACAGGTTGGGCTCGTCACGTTGATTTCTGTAAGAAAGTCTCCAATGACATCGAGGCCGACGAACCAGAGGCCCCGCCGGCGAAGCTCGGGACCAACTTGTGCCGCAATCCACTGATCCCGCTCGGTGAGAGGCTGAACAACCCCCGACCCCCCTGCAGCCAGGTTGCCCCTTGTCTCACCTGCCAGTGGCACCCTCGCGAGACAATAGGGAATTGCCTCGCCATTAACCATCAGGATGCGTTTATCACCTTGCTTTATCTCTGGTAAAAATCGTTGCGCCATGATTGTCCGCTGTCCAAAGTGCGTGAGGGTTTCCAGAATGACACTGACGTTCGGATCGCTCTCCTGTGCTCTAAAGATAGAGCTCCCTCCCATTCCGTCGAGAGGTTTGTAGACCACATCTTTTTCCTCAGCATGAAACTTGCGTAGCTGTTCTATATCTCTGCTAACCAAAAGCGGTGGGCAGCATGAAGGAAACTGTGTGGCGAAAAGTTTTTCGTTGCAGTCCCTGAGGCTTGCGCAGCGATTAACAATAAGCGTCCCTTGTCGCTCCGCTGTCTCAAGCAAATGGGTTGTATAAACAAACTCCATGTCAAAGGGAGGGTCTTTGCGCATAAAAATCGCGTCGAGTTCGGCGAGAGATTTGTCCTCGGCATCGCCTAGGGTGTAGTAGGCATTGGGATCCTTGGCGACCTGAAGCGGGCGCATGATGGCCCGTCCGTTGCCATCGCTCAAAAATAGGTCTGGTTGTTCCATATACCAAAGATGCCAACCCATAGCTTGCGCAGACCACAAAAGCCCAAGGGTGGTATCTTTCTTGAAATTAATGGTGTCGATCGGATCCATGACTACACCGACATGCCGACTCATAAGGCCATCCTTTGCTGCATAAGAAGTAATGTTTTAAAGGCCGTTTACGCGGCGCATTACCAGGGAGTTTATCGTTGATACTTGACCTCGTGTACCTATTGTTCGCATCGCTGAATCTGCTTGCGACCCTGACAGCCCTGTTTCGTGGTAGAGCACTTGGCTGGCTGGTACCCCCATGGTTTTTGCTCTCCCTGTTTGCCACCGAACTGGTGGTTGTCCGATTGTTGCTGCGGTTACTGGTCTTACTGATCGTCCTCGTGCTGATGGGTAACAGTGTGTTTGTTTCTCTGGGGCACGTAGTCCTTGTGGTCGCCATACTTGGAGACCTTGAGGTGCTGGGCCGGCACTTTGAAAGCGGCAAGACTTTTGAGCGTGCTCTGCGTACGGGGCTGGGATTAGATTTTGAAGGCCGGATTTCCGCTCACCGAAGAGGCCATCTCAGTCATCAGATCAGCGCTACAGATTGGATGCACCCTCGCCGATTTGTTCGACCGGGCGTTAGGGTCGTCCGAGACATAGCTTATGGGTCCGCGGGAAAACGCAACTTGCTCGATATATACCAGCCCTTATCCGCCGGGGAGCGGCGGCCGGTTTTACTTCACGTGCATGGGGGCGCGTGGGTTATGGGCCACAAGGCCGAGCAAGCTCAGCCATTGCTCCATCATATGACGTCTCTTGGCTGGGTTTGTGTATCGATTAACTATCGATTGTCGCCCCGCGCAACGTTCCCGGATCACATTGTGGATGTGAAACGATCGATTGCCTGGGTGCGTGAAAATATTGCGTCATATACGGGTGATCCAGGGTTTATAGCCATTACTGGTGGTTCTGCGGGAGGGCATCTTGCCAGCCTTGCGGCTTTATCAGCAGGCGCTATCGATTGGCAGCCTGGTTTTGAGGAAGCAGATACCTCTATACAAGCTGCGATGACCTTGTACGGGTGCTATGACCTTCGCGACAGATCTGGTATTCGCTACCGTAATCGGATCGATAGACCTGTGGGAAAAGCGCTGATGAAGGTATCCAAAGAGGCCCAACCCGAGCTATGGGATCGTGCCTCGCCAGTGAGTTGGGTAAGTGAAAATGCTCCCCCCTTCTTTGTAATCCAGGGGATCCATGACACCCTAATTTGGGTTGAAGAAGCTCGGCGCTTCGTGGCTGAGCTGTCCTCCGTTAGTCAGCAATCCGTTGTTTATGCCGAACTTGGGGGCGCGCAGCATGCTTTCGATATTGTGCACTCACCGCGAACATCCCATTACCTGAATGCAGCGGCGTGGTGGCTGGAGTGGGCGCATGCGGACTGGCAGGCGAGGAATTCACATTGAGTCTCAAGCTTTATCATGGGCTTCAGGGCCTCAATTAACATCCCCCCAGCGTGAGCCAATTATGGCCAGAGCGACCGCGGGGGCGGTTTCCGTTCGGAGAACTCTTGGCCCAAGGCGTAGCCCTTGAAAACCGGCTGTGGTTGCCAGTGCGATTTCTTGTTCAGTCAATCCCCCCTCCGGCCCAATGAGTAGATCAATTGAGCTCGGCGCGGCCTCGGGCCACGCGGTGCGGGTTTGATGATCGAGTACCCACTTCAGAGCACTCTCTGCGCTGGCAACCCACGCTGATAGATGCTTGGGTGGGTGTATTTCAGGAATGCGCGCCCGACCACATTGTTCGCAAGCACCGATGACAATGCGTCGCCATTGAGCTAACCGCTTATCCAGGCGATCTGCGTGCAACTTCACATCCACGCGTTCGCTAAATAACGGGGTAATGTCTGTGATTCCGAGCTCGGCTGCCTTTTGGATTGCCCAATCAAATCGGTCTCCCTTGCTCAGACAGAGGCCCAGATGGGTCTCGACGGGGGCTTCAGCAAGGGGTTCTTGTGCCGTCAGCACACTAACCCAAAGGGACTTTTTTTCGATGCGATCGACGCTGCAGGCCCAGTCCAGACCCTCTCCGTTGAAGAGAGTGACAGGATCGCCCACTGACGCCCGAAGTACCTTGCCCAGATGATGAGCCGCGATGGGATCGAGCTCAATGACTGAGCCTGCCTCAAGCTGCTGAGGGGTGTATAGCCTTATCTGACGCATCAGCGGAACCCGAGCTTATCAAACCGCAGTTGCGTGCAATGGTACACACTGGCTCTGATTGATTCATCGTATAAAAATGAATTGGCGGCGCTCCGCTCTCAAGAAGCGTTGCACACAACTGTGATACCACCTCGATGCCAAATTTGTATGCGCTATCGGCATCATCGGTAAAATCTGCCATGCGTCGCTCGATCCACCGTGGGATCTCTGCACCGCACGCCTGCGAGAACCGCTGAAGCTTTGCAAAATCCGTGATCGGCATAATGCCCGGATGCACAGGCTGGGTTATCCCTGCGGCCATGCAGCGATCGACAAAGTAAAAATAGGATTCCACGTTGTAGAAGTATTGGGTGACCGCCTTATCGGCACCTGCCTCGAGTTTTTCCTTCAAGAAATGGATGTCGCGCTCGTAACCCAAGGCCTCGGGATGGATCTCGGGGTAGGCTGCTACAGCAATGTCAAAGTGGTTACCGGTGTTATCCCTGATGAAAGAGACCAGTTCGCTGGCGTGCACTAGGGGGTGATCCCCCGAGAAACCCGGTGGTAAATCTCCCCGCAGGGCGACCAGCCTATGAATGCCTTTATCCTGATAGCTTCGCAACAGGCCCTCGATCACATCGTGATCATCGGTTCCGAAACTGATGTGAGGCGCCACGTCGTAGCCAAGAGCAGACAGCCCTGTGACAGTATCAATCGTGCTATCCCGGGTGGAGCCCCCGGCACCGTAGGTGACCGAGCAGTACTCAGGTCTAAGCGCACTCAGAGCAGGCACCGTCTCTTCAAGTAACTTGAGACGCCCCGCCGCTGTTTTTGGCGGGAAAAACTCCAAACTGCAATTGCCATCCATGGCCATGATGAATCCCTTGCTCAGTATTTGTAGCTATCGGTTTTGAAGGGGCCGTCGACAGAAACGCCGATGTAAGTGGCCTGATCTTCGGTAAGGCGGGTGATTACGCCACCAAAGCCCTGCACCATCAGCGCAGCGACCTGTTCATCCAGATGCTTTGGCAACACTTCTACAGAGATGTTTGCTGCCTTGTCGGCTTCGGAGAGGTCTGCAAAGCGTTTTGCATAGAGATGGATCTGTGCCAACACCTGGTTAGCGAAAGAGCCGTCCATGATACGAGAAGGATGGCCAGTGGCATTGCCGAGGTTCACAAGTCGGCCCTCTGAAAGTAGCAGCAAGTGATCGTTGCTACTGCGATCCCGGTAAATTTTGTGTACCTGTGGCTTCACTTCTTCCCACTCCCAGTTTTCGCGCATATAGGCTGTATCGATTTCATTGTCGAAATGACCGATGTTGCACACCACGGCACCGCACTTAAGAGCTTTTAGCATGGCGGCGTTGCAGACATTGAAGTTGCCCGTCGAGGTCACCAGCAGATCGGTAGTGGCGAGAAGGTCCGTGTTGATGCAGGCGTCGGTACCGTCGTTGATACCGTCTTTAAAAGTAGACACGACTTCGAAGCCATCCATGCAGGCCTGCATGGCGCAAATGGGGTCGACTTCAGTGACCCGCACGATCATGCCCTCCTGACGCAGTGACAGCGCAGATCCCTTGCCCACATCTCCATAGCCGATAACAAGAGCGCGTTTGCCTGCAAGCAAATGATCCAAGCCGCGCTTGATGGCATCGTTCAGGCTGTGGCGGCAACCATACTTGTTGTCGTTTTTGGATTTGGTGACAGAGTCATTCACGTTGATAGCGGGAACTTTTAGCTCTCCATTGGCAATCATCTCGTAGAGTCGATGCACCCCTGTGGTCGTCTCTTCGGTGATGCCGTGGATGCGGTCAAGCATTTCCGGGTACTTTTCATGCAGCATCCCCGTGAGATCGCCGCCATCATCCAGCACCATGTTGGCGTCCCAGGGCTTGCCATCCTTCAGGATAGTCTGCTCGATGCACCACTCGTATTCTTCTTCGGTCTCTCCTTTCCAGGCAAAAACCGGCACCCCTGAGGCTGCTACTGCGGCCGCGGCGTGGTCTTGGGTCGAGAAAATGTTGCAGGAGGACCAGCGTACCTCAGCGCCGAGGGCCACCAGCGTTTCAATGAGTACACCGGTCTGAATGGTCATGTGGATGCATCCAAGGATCTTGGCGCCCGCCAGCGGTTGCTCCGCGCGGTATTGGTCCCTCAGGGCTATCAGCGCGGGCATCTCGCTTTCGGCAATATCCAGCTCCCGGCGCCCCCAGCCCGCGAGGTTGATGTCTGCGACTTTGTAGTCAGTAAAATTCTCAACGTTTACAGCAGTGTTCATAACAGGTTCCTTGGCCCGAAGGCGGTTGGCTTTAAATCTAAAAAACGGGTTTTATACGGCTTTGCGCAACTCCTCGGCGCGGTCGGTGAGCTCCCAGGGGAAGCCCTGATCATCGCGGCCAAAGTGGCCATAGCTGGCAGTTTTACGGTAGATCGGCTTTTTCAGGTCGAGCATTTCAATGATGCCTTTGGGCCGCAGGTCGAAGTGGTCTCGGACAAGCCTCACGATAACCGCCTCATCAACTTGGTTGGTTTCGAACGTATTCAGGGAAATTGAGGTAGGTTCTGCCACGCCAATGGCATATGAGACTTGGATTTCAACGCGCTCGGCTAGTCCAGCTGCAACTATGTTTTTAGCCACATAGCGGGCGGCGTAGGCTGCGGAGCGGTCAACTTTCGAGGGATCTTTTCCTGAGAAGGCGCCACCCCCATGGCGGGCCATACCTCCATAGGTGTCAACGATGATTTTCCGACCGGTGAGGCCGGCGTCTCCCACGGGTCCACCAATGATGAACTGTCCCGTCGGGTTAATATGAAACCGGGTTTCTCCATGAAGCCACTCTTTGGGCAGAACCGCCTCGATAATTTGTTCACGGACCAGGGCGTGAATGTCTGCCTGCGAGATGTCGGGATCATGCTGGGTTGAAAGCACTACTGCGTCCACGCGCTCGGGTTTGCCTTCTTTGTCATAGCTCAGGGTGACCTGACTTTTGGCATCGGGTCTCAGCCAGGGCAGTGCCCCCGACTTACGCAGCTCCGCCTGTTTCTCAACCAAGCGATGCGCGTAGTAAATCGGCGCTGGCATGAGCACGTCAGTCTCGTTGGTTGCGTAACCGAACATTAGGCCCTGATCCCCGGCACCCATTTCCTTGTTCTCGCCCTCATCAACACCCATGGCAATGTCGTGGGATTGCTTGCCGATAGCGTTAATCACTGCGCAAGAGGCTCCATCGAAACCGACATCGGAGCTGTTGTAGCCAATGTCGGTCACCACGCCTCTGACTACTTCTTCCAGATCAACGTAGGTGTTGGTTGTGACTTCGCCCGCGACAACAACCATGCCGGTTTTGACGAGAGTTTCTACCGCTACACGGGCGTTGCGGTCGTCGGCAATAATGGCATCCAGAATGGCGTCGGAAATCTGGTCTGCCATCTTGTCGGGATGCCCTTCAGACACGGACTCCGAGGTAAATAGTGAGTACTCGCTCATTATATAATCCTTGATATTGCTACGTTTTTTTTTGAAAAAGCCTTACTTGAATTTGAAAGCCGTTGCGTTGAGCAAGGAACAGTTCAGCCCTGTTTTCAAGGCCGGCTGACTGAGCCCAGTCGCTGAGTTGACTAGCCTCAAAGCCCAGCCAGAGATCCCCGCAATGTTCTCGTGCCCACAGCTGATCATGGGCGCAAAGCTCGCTGATGATGAGGCGGCCATCCTTTCTTAGAAGTGTTCCCGCCGCATCCATGATCGCCGATGGGTCGGGGGTATGGTGCAGCACCATATTGGCAATGATGACGTCAAAACGTCGATTGTCGCGGATGAGGGTATTCGCCTCCCCGAGGACCAGCGAGACGTTATCCAATTTGAGGGTTCTCACCCTGGCAAGGGCCAGCATTTCTTCCGAGTTATCTAGACCGGTAACCGCTTTTGCGCGCCTCGCTAACTCGGGAAGTAAGCTGCCGTCTCCCGGACCAATCTCCAAGATCGAGGTGCTTTCCAAATTATCGGCACGCTCGAGTAAATGAAGGGTTGCGTTGCTGTAATCCTCCCAAGAGGCAATGAGTTCCTGTTGTTCACGGAGCCGCTCGCTGTTGTCCCTAAAAAAGGCGCGAGAATGTTGCTCCCGAACTGCCTGTACCCGAGTGAGGCCTTGCTCAAGTCGAGGGGCAAGGGCAACCAGGTCAATGTGCCGAAGCGTTTCCTCCAACAGGACTTGGTGTTCCCCTTCGGGCACCTGTCGTCGGTAGAACGTCACGGTGCCTTCTTTTTTGCGGGCAAGCAGGTTGGCCTGCACCAAAATTTTCAGATGGTGGCTCAGTGCGCTCTGTCTAAGCTGAAAAACCTCGCATAGCTCGGACACATTGAGAGACTCGTCTTTCAAGAGCCGCAACACCTGCACACGCAAATCATCTCCGAGTGCCTTGAACAACGTCGGCAATGACGGAAGATCTGCGGCCGGAGCGAGCGTAGCAATGTTGGACCTAGAAACCATGGCGCGAAGGCTAGCACTCCCCGAGCCTTTAATCAAAATATTTTGATGTATTAATAATGCGCTTTTTGGCGCCCTCTCTGACTATACTGCCCAATCAAAATGTCGGGGGACGAGGGTTTTGGATCAGCAGGCACTCAAAGAGCAGGTAGCTGCCGTGGCCAGAGAGCGTGTCGCAAACATTTATAGCGATAAGCTTGTTCTTGGTATCGGCACCGGGAGCACAGCGGAATGCTTTATTCGCGCTTTGGTTGCTCTCAAGGGGCGAATAGAGACCACAGTAGCAAGCTCCGAGCGGTCGGCGGCTCTGTTGGCAGAACTAGGCATACCCGTGACTGATTTGAATAGCGTGTCTGAGTTGGATGCCTATATAGACGGTGCCGATGAGGCCAATGAGTCTCTGGCATTGATCAAGGGCGGTGGCGCGGCTCATACCCGCGAAAAAATCGTTGCCGCGGTAGCAAAACAGTTCATATGTATTGCTGACGAGAGCAAGTGGGTACAGACCCTTGGCACGTTCCCGCTACCTGTTGAAGTCATTCCCATGGCGCGGAGCTATGTCGCCCGCGAGCTGGTCATGCTTGGCGGTCAGCCTGTGTGGCGTGAAGGAGTGGTTACGGATAACGGGAATATCATATTGGACGTTCACGGATTGAGAATCACTGACCCCTGTAAGATGGAAACGGATATTAATCAGCTGACCGGCGTCGTTAGCAACGGCTTATTCGCCCATCGCCCTGCCGACGTGCTGTTGCTGGGCACTCCTCGCGGTGTCGAAGAGCGGGTTGCCCCAGCGTAGCGGCCACGCTATGTGGGATTAGGAGTCTCCTCGCCTAGGGGATATCTAGGTCAACGACTTTGCCAGGGTTTAGAATGAGATCGGGGTCGAACAGTCGTTTGATAGCTTTCATCAATGCGATCTCTTCTGCCGAGCGCGAGTGATGAAGAAATTCTTTTTTGAGCAAGCCGACGCCGTGTTCCGCCGAAACCGATCCTCCACAATCATCAACGGTCTTGAACAGTTCGTTACTCACTGATTTGCACTTGGTCTCAAACTCTTCCGGCGGCATGCTATCGGGCTTGAGGATATTGAGGTGGAGATTACCGTCGCCAATGTGGCCGTACCAAACGACCTCGAAGTCAGGATAACGTTGCTCTACAACCTCAGCGATCTTTGCCAGCAGCTCGGGCACCCTGCTAACGGTGCCTGAAATGTCATTCTTATAAGGGGTCCACCGTGCAATGGTCTCCGAGATTTTCTCTCTCAGCTGCCATAAGGTTTTCGCTTGAGCAATGGTTCGGCTGACAACCGCATCTTCTGCTTCGCCGGCGGTGATTGCCTGCGCCACGATGGTCTCTATATCTTTGTCACTGTGCTCTCCCTCACGCTCGTATTCGGCCAACACATAGAAAGGACTGACACTGTCAAAGGGGGCGCGCAGCCCCTGCTGGGTGATTAGCTTTTCGAGGGCGAGATGAGAAAAGAATTCGAATGCCAGAAGATCCGCTTGAGCCTGAAGCCGCTGTAGCAGTGACATGATTGCGGCCATCGATTTCACCCCGAGTACGATGACCGCGGTGTCTGTGGGTGGTGAACAGAGTTGAAGCGTGGCTTCCACGATGACGCCCAAAATGCCCTCTGACCCGATCATCAGGTGCCGAAAATCCAGCCCGGTGTTGTTTTTCAACAGGCCTCTGTTCAAGGTCAAGAGCTCTCCGGTGCCGGTAATGACCTTGAGCCCGCTTACCCAGTTGCGGGTCATCCCGTAGCGAATCACCTGAATTCCACCGGCGTTCGTGGCGATGTTACCGCCTATTTGACTCGAGCCACTGGAGGCAAAGTCAACGGGATAATGAAGCCCTATATTTTTTGCAGCCTCTTGGATTTGTGCGGTGATTGCACCCGCCTCGCAGGTGACGCTGCGACTTGTTGGGTCAACGTCGATAATCCGATTCATTCGATCCAGCGCCAGGACCAGCTCACCACGGGCAGCCACGGCGCCGCCGCTCAAACCAGTACGGCCTCCCGACGGGACGATGGGCGTTTTGAAGCGACGGGCAAGCTGGATGATTTGTTGAACTTCTGCAATCGACTTGGGAAATAGCACTGCGGCTGGGTTGGGCGTGGCGAAGCGAGTCCAGTCGCGCCCGAAATGGTTGCAGGAATCCTCATCGGTCAAACAGCGATCATCCCCCAGTAGCGATACCAGCTCTTGAAAAATGGTCGACCCATCCCCTGCAGTCACTTAACAATACTCTTCGGTCGGTCACGTTAAATTGCATGGGCCTTTATAAGTAAGACTTGTAGAGATTGAAAGGGGGTGAAGTCGGCAAGAAGCAGCTCTAGCTGTTAGTGAAGCGGCTCGCATCGGTAAAGCAACCGGAGATGGCTTGTTGCCCGCGAGGACTGCTATGATTTTCAGACCACGTTTGGTGGCGAAGGCAACAAATCAGCGAGGTGACCACATGTTTTTCCAGATGTCTTGGGCAATAGCACGGCGGGTAGCCTTGGCCGCGTTGACAGTCTTGCTGGTGAGCGTGCCTGCCAAAGCGCAGGACCCTGATGGGATGCTGGGGGCCATGACCCCGCAGGAGCGCGAGGCTTCCGGCCTCAATAAGCTTTCCGCTGAGGAGCAGCGCTATCTCGAAGCTTGGCTGCGGCAGCGGCTTTCCGTTGAAGAATCGACCGGGCTTTCGAATTCAACCTCCTCTGCAATCGCGACGTCTCCCGACGTTGACCAGTCAGTAGCAGCCGTGGGTGGTGATACCAGCGACGCCGAGATGGAGGCGGAGATCGAACGCCGAGTTGCCATTGAGGTGGAGGCCGCCATTAGCAAGGCAAAGGAAGATGAGGCTGTGGAGGAGGCCGCTAGGGAGGCTGCACGGAATGAGCCTTTCGAGGCGGAGATCGTTGGCCCGTTTAGCGGATGGAGCGGGAAAACGGTGTTTACCCTGAGTAATGGTCAGGTGTGGCGTCAGCGTAACGGCAGTAACTATCGGCATACGGCGCAAGGTCAGGCCGTCGCGGTCAAGAAGAACTTTATGGGGTATTGGACGCTGACAGTGCTGTCCTCGGGCCGAACCGTAGGCGTGCGCCGTATCGACTAAATCACGCCAAATTGGCGGAATGCCTGCTGCGATTGTAAATATGTCGCAAGAAGTTGCCTTGTGTGAAGAAAGTTCCGATCTCTATTGGTGAATAATTCACAAATTAGCCCCTGATCCCTCTCCTTCTCTTATGCCAACGGAGTATTCTAGCGAGTCACCCGGTTCTAACAGCGCCGGTTGGAGCGCTCATCCATTACTAACAAAGAGGTTTCCAATGAACGCACTCAATAAGCGACAGCTGAGCTTGGCCGTGTCAGCGGCTCTGGCAACAACGCTGACAAGTGGTCTTGCCTTTGGTCAAGATGATGATGAAACAGTCGAAGAAGTGATCGTAACGGGTACCCGTATTGCGACCACAGATGGTTTCGGTGCCACCAGCCCGGTAACGGTTGTTGACGCTGAGAACATCAAGAACCTTGGCTTCGTGAACATCGAACAGGTATTGAACAGCTTGCCCTCTATCGAGACAAGTCAGAATGCCAATATTTCAAACGGCTCTTCCGGTACGGCGTCTATCGACCTGCGTGGTCTAGGCACCAACCGTACTCTGGTATTGATCAACGGCCGTCGTATGCAGGCGGGTGGTGCGCAGACTCAGGCGCCAGACGTTGGCCAGGTTCCAACCATTGCACTTGAGCGCGTTGACGTGCTGACCGGTGGTGCATCAGCGACCTACGGTGCTGACGCGGTTGCCGGTGTTGTTAACTTCGTAACCCGCAAGATGGACGGCATCGAGATCCGTGCGGGATGGTCTGGCTACCGCCATGACAATGACAACGCTTACATCCAGGGTTTGATGGATTTGCGTAACTTTGATTACCCCACTGGAACTGAAGGCCCTGATGGTGAGAACTATCAAATCGACTTCATCATGGGTAGCGACTTCGCCGACGGTAAGGGTAACGCCACTATGTACGGTACCTGGCGCGAGCAGAAAGAGTTGCGTCAAGAAGCGCGTGACTTCTCATCGGGTGCGTTGACCGGTTCTGCTACGGGTGTTGGCGGATCAGCAAACGCTATCATCCCTAACTACTTCCTGGCGCCAACAGTTGTTGGCGGCGCTGGTCCCGCAGGCACCAACGGTCGTGCCTATGACTACGATCAGGAATTCTTCGGTAACATCAATTCCTCTGGCGGTCTGACTCCGTGGGATGGAACCAACCGTTACAACTACGCGCCTGTGAACCATTTCCTGCGTCCGATCGAGCAGTGGTCAGTGGGCGCGTTTGCCGACTACAAACTTAATGATCATTTCACTCCTTACATGGAGTTCATGTTC
>Ga0181574_10000037_pt1 | contig 136217 bp, 188 predicted proteins | sample 101ome_24_FD_145600 | JGI IMG/M metagenome (GOLD analysis project Ga0181574, IMG submission 145600) | Coastal salt marsh microbial communities from the Groves Creek Marsh, Skidaway Island, Georgia - 101410AT metaG (spades assembly) | ecosystem: Environmental > Aquatic > Marine > Intertidal... | reverse complement strand
AGGTCGAAAGGAACATTGTCAAGAAGACGCTTGCGCATCATCTCTGTGCCACCTTTAGAGTTTTTAGATAGCTCTGTTTCGACAACATGTCCTTTATGAATCATACTCATTATAGATTAAACTCCGTCTTAAATTCTTTAATAGAATCCCATCGAAATGAACGCCAACCGCCATTGTCTGTATCCCACACTGCAAGTGCGTTTGGATTCGGTTTTTTCTTCTGAATCTCTTCTTCAATATCTTTTTGTGCGGGAAGTATAGACTCGTTTAGAGTGCAGTGCATAACACGGTTATCACCGTTTGCTTTAGTAAAAACGACTTTGCATACACCATTCTTAAGATCTTTTATAGCTTGTTCTTTGTCAATGTTCATCATAATCTCCAAGTTTATTTATTCAACGTAGTGTAGATAACTTCCAATAATATGCTTATCAGTTCCCTTTGGCATTAAACCAGCATGCGGATATGTCCACATCGGAGGAAACATAAGCAATCTGCCAGGCTTTCTTTGTACCGCTACTTCTTGATCGTAGAGAGCAGTTTCTCCGCCATCACCTTCATCAAGGTATAAGAAGAATACAAGAAACCTTTTAATAGTTGCTAGATCACACGCGTCGATGTGTGGTTTAAATTCACCATGATCCGCCTTGTAGTACTTCATTCGTATCGCTTCAAATCCATAATTTTCCGGCATTTGAATCTGCGACATCTTGCAGTCATATGCATATCTATTAACATAGTGTTCAAACACTTCCATCAAGAAAGCGATCTCTGCCTCGAATATGCTGTTGTGGTTTGGTAAATTGATTTGATTGAATATAAAAGTTTCGTTATCATGATACTCCCAACAATCTGGGTTTGCATGAAACTTCTCAATCAGGTGATTACAGTATTCCTCAGGAATTACGTTATCATATATTTTTACATACTTAAAAAGTGCTTCATTCATTTGTATACTACTAGATCTAAATCCTTATCAAGAATATCAAAAACGATATCTGTCATTTCACGAGTTGGGTCTAATCTCAAGTAAGCAAAAACTCTGTCCATAAAAATGAGCTCTTTATTGTTTTTGCTAGCAATCTCTAGACCTTCAAGAAATGTTTCGATATCATATGGATTTTCATAGAATATCTTCTTTTTGAAGTTCTCTTTGTTTATTTGTTGTGACATTGCCTTCCTTTTCGTAAATCTCTTGCAAGACGCTATGAAAGGCTCCGATGTTAGAATTGTTGTGGATACGATATGTCTTTACATCAAATTTCTGAGGTAGAACATATTGTTGATGAACCGGCGTTCTAAATTCATTCACATATTCGTGAATTAGGTTACCGTCAAAATAGCGTCGTGAATCTGTGGAATAGTCGCACCCTTCTCGTGTGAGTTGAACGAGTACGAAATTATCGGAACCAACTTTATTTATAACTGGTACCAACTCATCGATGAAGCCGCCATCTGAGATGCAATAGTCCTTACCATTTACAATCTCATCAGCAACTGCTTTACCGAAATAGTCTAAACCACGTTTAGGTTTTATCACTTCTTCAGACACATATATCATTGCTTCACGAACAGACATATGACCTAATAGAGCAGAAGGAACTTCTTTTTCAGCTCGGTTGTCATACCTATCCATGAACCAAGATTCTTGAACATCAAAATATTTAATTGTTTCTTTATACAACTGATACTTAAACGAAAGGTGTTTAAAACCCTTCGCCTTAAAAAAAGCTGCAGCCTCGTCTTTACCGGCACGAGGAGGGCCGTTGAAAAGTATAATCATGCAAAGCTATCCGACACAATCTTCATAATATCATCAGAGAAGGCATTTTTCCACTCTTGCGGAGTCATCCCTGATAAAATAAATTCACGATCTTCTTGCCCAAGATAAGGAGCAAGCTCTGTAAGACTGCCGTATCCAGCTTGATACTCAGCATAGTCTCTAGGGTCGATGTTGATATTGCGAGTACGCTCAACACCTGAGAACACGGATTTGCGCTTAATAATCATAGTTTTACCTTTCACTTAATATAATTATATATTACACCAGTTGCGCTTTTTTGTCAACTTTTTTTAGTGATTGAACATGAGAACGATGTATCTTTACTTGAAGTATGCCGTTATAGTACTCGTCGTTTAGCAATACTTCTCTTTCCATTTGTTCTTTCAATTCGAGGTAACTCATCTCGCCTTTACTCTTACACAGATGTAAGATTTCGCGTTTAAAGTTGTCTCGTCCATGCTCTTCCACTAAAGCGTTAACTTCTTCTGAAGAACCAAAATAGTCTTGCCAATTAGACTCAACGATCTTAGTTCTACGTCTTGTTTTACCTTTGAGAGGAGGAAGTCTGCGTTTAGAAATAAGCGTCTTCTTACCAACGTATTTCTTGTTGTCAGATAAGTTTGTAATCAAGTACACGAATCCGACATAGTCTTCAATCATCTCAGAGGTAAATTCCTCTCCATTATAATACCACATATAAAAATAGTCCAATATTGTTTTAATGGACTATTTATTGGACTTATTAGACTATTTGTTAAGCATTCTCATGCAAGTAAATACAGAATTTTCATTTAAGCAATCAGACCAAACGTGGTATGTGTAGATAGAGATACCACCTATGATTACGACGATACCTACTACTTGTAAAAGCTCTTTCATTTCATTTTTCCATTTCTTGACTTAATTCAAACAGTTCATCAAGCGCCTCTGCCCGTGGATCTTTAATCTCTTCAAAGCTTTCTTCAATATACCGCATATTGTATTGAGAAGGATAATGCTTGAGTAATCTACGAGCTTCTTCACGAATAGCTTTTGGCACTCGAGGAGAGTGACTAGGAATACATAGTTTTAAAAGAAACTTTTCAGTGTTTAAGACTGCGTTTGTTCTTTCAATAGGTAACGTCATATCACCTCCGCATATTTGCTATGTCTTTTGCTTCGTCTGTTCCTCGCATAATCGGAACGAGATTGGACTTATGCATGACGCCGATACCGACGAGGAGATCGCCTGTGTATTGCTGGGGTTCTTTTCTGGCAGTCGATCCTGTAGGTATTGTGTCCGACGTCTTGAGGCTTGGATAGCTCTTTGTGTCGCGGACATTCGGTTTGGCTGGCGCATAGTCTAACTCCTTTTTCTTCCTCTTGAGATTTCCAGATATGTAATCCACATAATCTTGTAATTCGTCAAATTGAAGACTATGCATATTCTTACGACGCATGTCTTTGTTGTACTGTCGCCACTCAATCTCAACCTTTTTCATATCAAGCTTCTTACGCTTTTTATGAGATTTACCGTGGACCTGAACACCTTTAATCATGTGCATCGACATAAGCTTACACCTTTCATCATCATATAAGTATATACTATACTAAACTAAAACAAATGTCAACCCTTTAATGCAAAAATTTTAGTCTAGCCTCTAATTCATCTATATCTTGTATATAGTAGCCATCCATCCAAATTTGTGGTACCCATCGAGCTTCTTTTTGAAGTCTCTCGTTAAGCTCAGTTCTGTACTTAGTGTACTCAACATTTTTGTACTCGTATTCGCGCTTATTCTTACGAGCAATTTCTACTGCTTTCTTGCAGTTTGGGCAGTTCTTTTTTCCGTAAATTTCAATCATGGGTAATCCACTATAAAGGCGCCATCTGTATGAGACATAGCGAGATGCATTTCATTAAACTGTTTTGGTGTCATTTGAATGACTGAAAATCTTTGCATTTCTTCAAACCATTGTCTTATATAAACGATATCATCATACATTAAAACCTGCACATCTTCATATTGGCCCGACTCGTCTAATATGGTTATTGCAGTTTCATCCCAATCAAACTCTGTTGTCCACATCTAATGCTCTTCCCAATATTTTAACAACTCAATATCGCCATCATCGTTTACTTTTGTTTTGATAAACTCATCTTTAATTAAATTATCAATGGTTTCTTCGATGATTCTTGACATGTTCTCTCTCCAGAACATCCAACGACCAAAAAATGTAAATATAACCGCAGTTGCTAATAACCATAAATTCATTGGATCAAAAGAGATTTCTATCATGTGTAACCTTTCAGTATTTCCCAAGTTTCTTCCCATCCACTTACTTGATGGTTAGTTCCTTTTTTGTTTGCATTGGCTAAAGGATAATCATTTCCACCTTTATACATTGCATCCCCAAAGAAAATCACATGATCATCCTCGTTAAAGTCTTCTAGGATCTGAGCTTTGTTTCCACCAGTCCTATGTATATCTATACCAGTTTCACCGCCGATAGTTGCAGTAATTCCATCAAAATCAGAATTAATTTGATAAGCAATACTTTCTCTTTCTCGATGCTCTTTGTCCCAAACAACATATTCAGCTCTTTGCTCCTTAGTTGCACCTCGACCTAAGATACTAAAGTTAATCATACCACGGCGTTCTTCGATATGAGTACCTGTACGAAGAGGGAAACCGCTTGCCTGTAACCAGCCATTCATTAGATCATACAATTCTTTTGGAGGTGTGAACTCTTTTGAGTTAACACGCTTACCTTTAAACCATACATCATTGCCTTGACAGTTGTAAACAGTAACAACACTTTCACAAATCTCATTACCAAGCTGCTCAGCGGTTTTTGGATAATCAGATCCGGTTACAAGATACACTTTTTCTTTTTCAATAAAATTTGAAAACCAAGCTTCAAACTGTGAATCAATTTTACCACGGCTTGGTGTCAAAGTACCATCCACATCAAACACAAATTTTCTCATTCATCTACCTTTATACACCAAACTGTTTCGTTGTCTGCCCAAGGCTCATGAACCGCGGCATAAACTGTTGCCTCGATTTCACATTTCATTCGAGATTCATATAGAACATCAGATACACGAGTATATTTAGTATCGCCACTAGCTAATGCAGTTACAACGTATAAAGCCCAAAGATATTCCATTATTCCCGTCCTGTCCAATGTTTACGATTATGTGCTTTGTTAGTAAGATCAGAAAAGCGATCAGCGATTTTTCTAAGCTCAGAACCTAGAGTGTTGTCTGCTTCTTCCATAATACGAGCAACGTTATGCAAAGTAACAAGCATGTCTTGATCTTGTAAACGGATTTCAGTTGTATCGTAAATATCGTTTACAGCTTCGTAGGAAGGATAGCCTTTTTCAAATACCGGTTCTCTCATTTAATTTCCCTTTCTGCAACCCGTTTACGTAAATCGCTAGACGAGAAGCGGTGGTCGCGTTTGTTGAAATATAGCTGGATACCCCGCTTCTTGCAAATATCCTTGCCCGTGAAATCCTTTTCTTTATACTCATCTCCAAGTATCCTTACATCAATATGATACATAGCTAATATATCACATAAATCATCTTCTGTCAAATAAGGAATGATCTCATCAACGTAAGATACTGCTTTAAGTTGAGTATAGCGTTCAACCACTGTTTGAATAGGTGCATTCTTTTCTTTGCGATCTAAGGCTGGGTTAATTTGTAAACCACAAATCAAATAGTCACATTGTTCTTTTGCTTCACGCAACATTTGAATATGCCCAGCATGCAAAAGGTCGAATGCACTGCATGTAAATCCGACTTTCATTTTCTTCCTCTCACATCTTTATTATAGTTTTGAACTTCTCCGAGAATAGATAGATCACCACCAAGTTGTTCTACAGTTTTTAGTATTGCAGATACATCTTTTGGAAAGCAATGACCTCCATATCCTCTTTCTTTTGTCACTTTTGTATGACTTGTACCTATTCTATCATCTAAAGCCGTATATGTCAACACTTCATTTGCGTCAACACCAGTAGCTTCGCACACGTCATACATTTGATTAAAGAAAGCAACCTTCGCCGCAAGGAAGCTATTCCTAAAGTATTTAGTCAAAATTAAAACTTCGGGATCATGAGTGACTACAGTTGTACCAAGTCTCATACTGAGAATACCAGCCCAGAATGCAGTGTCGCCACCGCCAATATAGGTAAACTCTTGTTTCTTAAAATCTTCCATTGCATGCTCGGCTCTAAGAAACTCTGGTGAAAAGGTAAGCTTTGCCTTAGGATAAGCCCTTTTCATTAATCTCCAGCCTTCTAGAGAGATCGTGGACTTAATTAGAATAGGCACATCAGGAGGTACATCTTCTATGATGGAATACACATTCGACATGCCACAAGATCCATCTGTATCCATTGGTGTACTAACGCATACGATGATGGCATCCATGTCTTTACGCCAATTTCCATATCCTTTATCAGGATCGTAGATATAAGTTTTTACATCTCCGCCTTCAAGAGCAAGAGCATGCGCCATACCTACAAAGCCGTATCCCGCTATTTGTAATTTCATTTATCAAACTCAATAGGGAACGGAGAAGAGATACCAGCAGAATCTTTTTTTTCTTCCCAATCGTGGATATGTTCGAGTTTCTTTTCTTTCGTCCAGTCTTTGAGATAGTCATTATCACGATCAAACAACTGAAGAACACGAGGCTCATCTAAGATAAAAGTATCAACAATTTGCTCACCCATCCAACTCTGAGAAAATTCATTTACTTCTTCGCAAGTTACGGAGTCATTTGCGTATTCAATCAATGTTTTATCATCAAGCTTTACATCGGGAGACATGCCTTGCAAAGCGCTTACAGGAATTGCATATCTCTGCCTGAATTGACTTACTGCGGTTACAACTACGTATCTTTCATTTGACATTACGAGTCTCCAATGCTACGGAGTACCCTTCTTCTATCAAGCCATCATGAAAGAGAAGAGCCTCCTTTTGTTTATCGAAATAATATTCTGCTACAAGATTGTTATCTTTATTCCAAGCTTTTACGAGGTACATATTACTCCCAGCGATAGAAAATGTGAGCGCCAAGACGACCCACTTGCTGTAGATCTTTGGCCCAGTTTGGTTTAACATAAGTAGCGTGGTAGTGTGTTGCACCTTCGGTAATACCACGAAACTTGTTATACTCAAGCATATTGAAAGCAATAAGTTGAGCTTCTTGCCAACGATCTTCGTCTTGAGGATTGTCGGCTTTTCCGTCACAGTACCAAGAGAACTGGCACGCATTACGGACCATTACCATTACATTTGGATCTTTCCAAGAAGGTTTTTGCTTTCCTTGATGTACTACTTCGCAAATTGTGTTAGGGTAACGAGTGTCATTCACGCGGTTCAAAACTACATCGGCAACGCCTGCTTTATCTGCAAGGTTACTACCACGTGCTTCATAATAGATATTAAGTGCTAAACAACGTAACTCTTCTGCTGATGCTCTTTTTTCTACTTCAGCGAATGCTACTGTGATACTACCTAGGATTAGAGATCCTGTTAGGATTGCGGAGATTAGGTTTTTCATTGTACTGCCTCATTGTTATACTATTAATATAGTACTTTTACCAGTGAATGTCAACCCTTTTTTTCAATTAATTTGCAATTTGTTGCAAAACATTTTTCAATCTCCAAACCAATCCTCCTTGAATTGCTTCTTGAGACCATAAAGTTTCATCTTCTACGATTGCGCTTAACGCATCCTTTAGCATCATATTTTCTTGGCGAAGGCCGTTGTTCTCTTCATAGAGTTCGGCCTTCTCCCTTCTTAGTTTTTCTACATCTGCTTTAAGATAAAGCAGTCCTTGTTCAACTCTTCTTTTTGCCACGGTACTTCTCAAAGAATTCGTAATCAGATTTATATATGCGTTTTATAAATTCGATTTGTTCTTTTGAGAAGGTTTCACGAGTGATTTCTTTCACTGTCTCGTTCATGACTTCGTTGATTCCAAAACGATCATTTACTTCTTCTCGTTTAACAACTTCAATCTTCTTAAAACGTTTAGTGTCGACAAATTGACACTGAGGATGGAAGTGGTGAACCTGATGCTGAGATGTTATCTTACTCAGATTCTTAAAGAATAGATCTACCTTTTCTTCTATTTCCAGTTCTTCTAGCTTATATCCTAGAGATGAGAATACATCTTGACCATAAGCATAATAACGTTGTTTTGGTGTCACATAAGCATTAATGCACGAGATGAATCGATCTACTGGATCTGTCCATATCATAATTGGCACACCTGCTTCATCGTACTCATCATCATCTCTAAACACTTGCTTACGATCTGGGAAGCTTTCCTTAATAGTTACAGAGCAGCTACGAGGTACTTCAAACCAGTATTGTTTTCCATCTAGATTATATAGTAACGGGAAATCTAGCTTTGTACACCAAAAACATCTACACTTATTAAAAGAATATTCACCATTAATATCTTCTTCTGGTAAGAAGAAATCTTTTAGCCACTGCTCCTGAAAGATAAGTTTGGGAAGATCTGCAACAGGGTGTCTTTTAAGAATATGATTCTCATTACCATCAGGAGCCGTTTCTTCTTCAGCAACTCTTTGAGCTTCATATGTTTCAAATCCACTGAAGCCCTGTTGCTCCATCCATGCAAATTTATCATGAGCATGCGCAAAAGAGTGAGCTTTAATTGTTCTTTGTTTGTCATTTCCCATCCAAGCAAAGTGCCAACCCATGTCTTGAATAACAACGTTAGCATGTGTAGGCCATCTTGTTGGAAGTTCAACTGCACCACAGCGCAGACGATTAACTGTCCACTTCATAATTACGTCTTTACGTGCAAAGAACATAGCTTTCCACCAAACAACTGGACCTTTTTCTTTCTTATAATGTATGCGTAGATCAGCACGACCTTGCAAATAAGCAAGAGGAATTTTAATTACAACCTGAGGATTTGCTCGAGCCATTCTTGCAACCCACTTTACATTCTCAGGTTTAATGATCTCGTCGCAGTCGCCATAAATGAAAATGTCGTCGTTATTAAACTGATCCATTACTGACATAACAGCATCTTTCTGTAGGCGTTCTCTTGCGCGAGCATATACAGAATCGTCATTCTTTGCGTTCTCACCAGCATTTCTTCTGTCTAGTTTAAGAACTTCGATATCATCAGTTTCTGGAATATCATGTTCTACATAGATAATCTTTTCCATTGGTAGACCTTGCTTACGAGCAATCTCCATGAATTTCCTTTCAACAGGCTGACCACTATGAGTCTTATTAGACTCTACGATAATAAACTTATCAACAACATCCTTAAGAAGATTCACTCTAAGATAGAGCATTTCTTCGTTATAAGGTGCAAAAAATGGAAAACAATCTACAATCTGAGGCATTATCCAACTCTCTCTAAAATACTTAGTCCATTGTTATTTGTTCTGATTTCTTTATATCGCCAATGGCGGTTTGCAATCAGAAAGTTAATGATGGCAGGAAGCAATCCTTCACCTGGAATTGAGTGCTTATCTCTGTAATGTTGCCAATCTTCTTTTTCGTCTCGTACTGCGTACGTATGAGTATCATGAAATACAAGATACTTACGAGCCTTGTTTCCATGAAGTTTAAGCTCTTGAGTAAGCTGATGATTAGCATGCCAAGTATCGATAAACAATAGATCGCATTCGTCGATCTCAATATCAAGCACATTAGCTTTAATATACTGTGCGTCCTTACCAGCTTCTCTTGCATGCACAAATAGATTTTCTACATGGTCAAACATACGTACATCATATGCTCTAATCTTATTTGCATTTGTTCTTAAGAAAGCACGAGTACTCGCTCCACGACGAGTACCCATTTCTGTAATGCTGTCGCACTCCATACCTAGTTCATATAGAACTGGTAAGTGTTCATTAATATCGGAAAACGTATTGCATGCATCTTCGTATTCCTTATCAATCATTTGTAAAAAGCTCATATGTCTAACCACCTTGTATTATCTAGAGTCCAATGTACTACTTCTGCAATGCGATCGGCAACTGGTTGTGGAGTCCATCCCATATTTGCCATTCTTTCTCCAGATAAAGCATAGCGGAGATCGTGACCAGGACGGCTGCTATGGAAATCCATAAATTCATACTTGAGTTCCTTTCCTTGAGCATCTGCAATCATTTGAGCAAGTTCAAGGTTATTCAATTCAGTTGCACCACAAATATTGAACTTAGGACATTTGATTCCAGAGTTGTTTGTCATATCCAGTGTGCGGTCGTTTTCAAGTAGGAATAGTGTTGCATCAGCTACATCTTCAGCATGGATATAGTGACGGCTGCCTGGAATTGTTTTAGTAGCATCAGAGTGAATTGTAATTGTGTCACCATCACGAGCTCTACGAATACATAGAGGAATAAACTTTTCTGGATGTTGACGTTGACCGAACACGTTCATAGTATGCGTAATATAGATTGGCATATTATAAGTGTTCTGATATGCTACGGCGAGTTCCTCACCACCTGCTTTAGATGCTGAGTATGGGTTTGTTGAGTTATAACGATCATACTCATCATACTTGACACCTTCAGGGGCAGGACCGAATACTTCGTCTGTTGAGAAATACAAGAATCTTTCTAGGTTATCCTGACGGCGAGCATAGTCTAGAATATTACATGTACCTACGACGTTATCCATTACAAATTCCATAGGACGTTCAATAGAACGATCCACATGAGAACCTGCTGCAAGGTGTGCAACAATATCAACTGGGCCAATGTCTGCTTCGAGCATTGGGTTGATTTCTGCTTTCAAATCGTGGTAAATTGTACGAACTCGTTTGCGTTCAGCTGGGGTACGATCTTGAAGAAGATCATGCAAACGATTTAGATTGCCACTATAATCTAGACGATCTAGTGTAACAACATCCCAGTCTGTTCGGATAAGTACTTGGTTAATTAGGTGGTGCGCAATGAAACCACCGCCACCCGTAATGAGAATGCGCTTTGCCATAATATCTCCTTCATCAAAGTCATAATATACTTTTATTTATATCGGTTTGTACACGTGTAAATTCTTAACGTGATTAATATTTCTTCTATTGCAAGAAGCCTTAATTTGTTTCGTAAGCTCAGTATCTACGGCATATCCTCTGCTGGTCCATTCTCCTACCCACTCGGCCTGTGGTCTCTCAGCAATATGACCGTGACCACCTTGGCCTGGTGTTGCTGCCGAGAAAACCACTACGCGAGGATTTTTAGAATGCATCCAATCGATAATCTTTGTATGATACTGACGAGCGACATGTTCCATTACTTCTACAGAAAAAATCATGTCATACTCTGGCAGGATACCTTCTGGTTCGGGATCTACTGTAGCATCCCAAGTAAACTGAGTAGCATTTTCATGTGAAAACTTCTCAGGATCCATAGGAGCCGGTTCGATGCCATGTACTGTTTGGACTCCATGATTAGCAAAGAACTCGCAATACCAACCAATTCCACAGCCAAATTCTAAAACCGTTGTCGGTTTAAGATTTTCAACTACCCAACGATTCATCCCATCATTGAAATTGTTTGGGTACATGTTCTTATGTGTATCTAGAGTCCAATGCATTACTTTAACCAGCCAAGCTTCTCTCCCGCATCAATACGACGCTGTGCTTCTTCTTTCGAGCCTGGAAATCTCCATGCCCAAGTGACAATCAAAGCAAACAAAATAAACAAGTATAATGTTGCCATAGGATTGCCAGTTCCAAAGTACATCACAGCCAACGAAGTCGACATGACTGCCATCATAATATACTTTGCTTTTTGTGGATATACTTTATATGTTTGCCATTCTGTAATGAATGGGCCAAATGTTTTGTGGTTCATAATCCAGTTGTGGAACTTTTCGCTCGACTTAGCAAAGCAGAATGCTGCGCCAAGGATCGGAGTACTCCACGGAATACCTGGTAGAATTACGCCTAGATATGCAATACCTAAACATAGCATTCCACATACGAACCAGAATGCTTTTTTCAATTTAGTCATTTTACTCTCTTTCTTCCATAATGTTTTGCCGAAAAATGCGGCTTCAAGTTGATTCATTTATGTAATACCTTTTTCAAAGCTGTCACTAGTTCTACCATCATAACATCAGTATGATATGGAGTAGGAGCTATACGCAATCTTTCTGTACCAACTTCAACTGTCGGACTATTTATAGGTTGTATATAAATTCCAAACTCATTCAATAGACGGTCACTCGCAGTTTTACATCTAAATGCATCATTTACCATCACTGGTACAATATGGGTGCAAGCATTTTGATGAACTGGAATCTCAGCAGCTCCTAACATATATTTTAATTGTTCCGCCTTTTTCTGGTGCTGTTTTCTTAATCCGGTAGCGTCACGGAGATATTTGATGGCGGCGATTGCTCCTGCGCAGAGGACGGGCGAGATACTTGTTGTAAAGATGAACCCAGAAGCCACGGACCGAATAGCGTCAATAACAGCACTATTGCCAGCAATATAACCACCTTGAACCCCAAAGGCTTTTCCCAATGTTCCATTGATTATATCAATCCTATGTTGTACGCCTAACCATTCGCAGTATCCTGCTCCCGTATCGCCATACATTCCTACTGCGTGTACCTCATCTATATAGGTGATTGCGCCATACTTGTCTGCAAGGTCGCAAATATCTTCAATTGGTGCTACGTCTCCATCCATACTATAAACTGATTCAAAAACAATAACAGGTGTCTGATTAGACATTGTTGCGGTTTGCAAAGCTAACTCAAGTTCATCCATATCATTGTGTGGAAAGATAATCTTGTCAGCTCTGCTGTGTTTCACTCCCATAATAATAGAAGCATGATTTTTATTATCAGAGATAAAACAAATGTTTGGAATTATTCTACTCAGAGCAACAAGGGCCCATTCGTTGGCTACATATGCCGAAGAAAACAAGAGAGCTGCTTCTTTATTATGTAATGTTGCAAGCTCTCTTTCAAGTGTAACATGATACTGAGATGTACCACCAATGTTACGAGTGCCACCAGAACCAGCGCCGGTTTGATCTAATGCTGTATGCATTGCACTAATGACGTATTCATTTTGGCCCATGCCAAGATAGTCATTAGAACACCAGTTCACAATGTTTTTAGGGGCATATTTCCCATACCAAATGGCTTTTGGAAACTGCCCCCTTTCTCTTATAATATCGTTAAATACACGATAGCGACCATCTTCTTTGAAGTCACCAATAGTCTGCTCAAAATAATGTAGTAGGTCGCGGTCCATTACAAATACTCTTAATTGTTTTTAAGTATTTATAATGAATATCCAGTTCCTGTATATCCAGTATCCTCGATATATTTCACCATTTGTTCATAGCCACCAATCTTTTGACCGTTGATAACAATTTGCGGAAATGTACGAGCTTCTGGAAACTCTGCAATGACATCTTCTCGTTCAAAGTCTACACCGAGTTGGCGATATTCATATTTGATGTTATGCGTATCTAGTGTACGTTTTGCTTTTTCGCAGCTAGGGCATGCTGCCTTTCCCCATATGTAAATCATAAGCTGAATCCTTTGAATGTGTCTGTTGATACGTCCTGTTTAGTTCCACCTTGTACATAACTAGTAATTTCAGTTTCTTGAGGTGCAACCTGTACCTCTGCTCCTGAAATCCATTTTTGAGTCCACGGCAACGGATTTTGAGGTTTACCGTATGGAGACTCTAACTTTACATTTGTCATTCGTTTTGATGCAATGAATTCAATGTATTGACTTAGAAGTTCCGTATTCAAACCAATCATTGAGCCATCTTTAAACAAATACTCTGCCCAAGCTTTCTCTTGATCTACGGCGTCTACAAACATTTGAATACATTCTTGTTCTGTTTCTGCAGCAATCTTCTCAAAGTCTGGATCTTCCTTACGAAGTAGTTTCAACATCATTTGAGTAGATGCAAGGTGTAGATTCTCATCGCGAGCAATTAGTTTGATAATTTTCGCGTTTCCTTCCATCTTCTTAAGTTCCGCAAAAGCCCAAGAGCAAGCAAAAGAGACATAGAATCGTACTCCCTCTAGAATGTTAACACTCATAAGAGTTAGCCAAAGCTTTTTCTTAAGTTCATACAAATCAACCTTAACTTCAGTACCTTCTTTCATACCCTTTTGATTCAATTCAAAGGTACCTTCACCAAGAAGATTATACCACCCCGCCATCTGAATGAGATCGTCGTAGTGTTTAGAAATATCGTCAGCACAATCGATAATTTCTTGAATGTCTAGCATCTCATCAAAGATTTTAGATGGGTTAGAATATACATTGCGAATAATATGAGTGTATGAACGGCTATGAATTGTTTCAGAGAATGTCCAAGTAATGATCCAGTTCTCAAGCTCAGGCAATGAAACAATACTACCAAAGCTTTCAGCCGGAGCACGGCCTTGTACAGAATCGAGCAAAATTTGACGCTTCAAGTTTGAAGTAAAGATGTGTTGCTCGTGTGATGTAAGTGCTTTAAAATCCTTAGCATCCTGATAGATGTCTACTTCTTCAGGGCGCCAAAAGAATCCTAGTTGTTTGTCAGTCAACTGATCAAACTGTTTGTACTTCAAAGTGTCATAACGTTGAATCGTTGGGCCACCGCTGGGATCTAGAAAAGATGCGACAGATGTATGGTCAACACGGTTTTGTACGTCAAAAACGCTCATTTGAATTCCTTTATGTTTAAATGTTAAATAGTGCAGCTTTCGCAGTCTGCGTCGTCTAGTTCACCTTGTGGTAAAGCTTCTTCAGTCATCTTGTCAACGTCAAGCTCGCCTTGGCCATCATAAGTATTAAAGTAATAGAGTTGCTTTCCACCATACTTATAGAACATAAGTAGGTCTTGTAGAAGAACACTCATTGGAATTTTCTCGTCCTCAAAGAATTGTGGGTTGTAACTAGTATTGACTGAGATACCTTGATCAATATACTTTTGCAATACTGCCATAATCTTTAGATAACCTTGAGGAGATTTTTGATCCCATAGTAGATCATACTTATTTTTAAAGTGGAAGTACTGAGGCACAACTTGCTTCAATACACCGTGTTTAGATTGTTTTACAGAAATCAAACTACGAGGCGGTTCAATACCGTTTGTTGCATTTGCCACCTGAGCAGATGTTTCCGAAGGCATAAGAGCCATAAGTGTAGAGTTACGAATACCTGTATTTTTGAGCTGTTTACGTAATCCTTTCCAATCCATGCGTTCTTTATGCTTAACAAGTTCGTCAAGATCTTTCTTATAAGTTTGGTTAGGAGTGATTCCATGTCCATACTTAGTTTCCATAATACCAGGAATAGATCCCATGTCAACAGCTAAATCAGCAGAAGCCTTAATTAAATAGTATGACCATGCCTCAGCGTACTCATCGACCAATTCTAGCCCCTCTGGAGTGATGTCTTGATAGGATAGATCATGCTTGGCCATCCAATAAGCAAAGTTAATAATACCAACACCAATAGGACGGCGTTTTTCAGTAGACAACTGAGCAGCTAGGATTGGATAGTTTTGATATGAAAGCAAAGCATCTAGACCGCGGACAGCAAGTGTACATGCTTTTTCAAAATCTTCTGGAGATTTTACGTTACCCCAGTTAATTGCAGACAATGTACATAGACTAATCTCACCGTCCGGATCATTGATATCATTCAATGGTTTAGTTGGCAAGTCGATCTCAGCACAAAGATTTGATTGGCGAATAGGTGCAACTTCTGGAATAAATGATCCATGATCGTTTGCATTATCAACGTTTTGTAGATAGATACGACCTGTGTTTTTACGTTCTTCCATAAACATAGAAAAGAGTTGAGCAGCAGGAATAGACTTCTTACGAAGGCGAGTGTTGCGCTCAGCAGTTTCATATAGTTCACGAAACTTATCTTGGTCTGCAAAGAAGGCTTCATACAAGCCGGGAACATCTGCAGGAGAGAACAAAGTAATCTCGCCGCCTGTAATCAAACGCTCGTACATTAGCTTGTTAAACTGTACTCCGTAATCCATATGTCGAACACGATTATCTTCAGTACCTTTATTGTTTTTCAATACAAGAAGATCTTCTACTTCATAGTGCCAGATTGGATAGTACAATGTTGCAGCACCTCCACGAACACCGCCTTGAGAACAAGACTTGGTTGCGGATTGGAAGTGCTTATAGAAAGGAATTACTCCTGTGTGATAGGCGTCGCCCTTGCGGATAGGTGATCCAATAGCGCGGATTGAACCAGCCCCAATACCGATTCCTGCTTTTTGGGATACGTACTTAACGATGCTACTAGAAGTAGCATTAATGCTGTCAAGAGAGTCATCAGTCTCGATAAGAACACAGGAGCTAAACTGTCGTTGAGGAGTACGTACACCTGCCATAACAGGAGTAGGAAGGCTGATATCGTGAAGAGAGATAGCGTCATAATAGTCCTTAATCCATTTCAAACGGGTTTCTTTTGGGTAGTTATTGAAAAGAGTAGCAGCAATCAAAATGTAACACATTTGTGGTGTTTCAAAAATTTCGCCAGTTACTCTGTTTTGACAAAGGTACTTGCCGCGCAACTGTTCCATAGCAACGTATGTAAGATTCTCATCTCGCTGGTGCTTGATGAATCCGTTAATCTTGTCCCACTCATCATCATCGTAATATGTAATCAATTCAGGATCGTAAAATCCCATCTCAATATTACGCTCGACAAGTTCTTTTACGTGACAAGGCTCGTAATGATCGTACACTTCTTTACGAAGCGCATAGTTTACTAAGCGACCGCCAACATATTGATAGTTTGGTGTTTCTTCAGAAATTAAGTCAGCTGCTGCTTTAATTAAGGTTTCTTGAATTTCCTTTGTCGTCATACCATTAAAAAACTGAATTTGACTTTTGATTTCAACTTCTGACGGGCTTACTCCTGAAATTCCATCACAAGCAAAAAAGACAACCTTGTGTAGTTTTTCGATATTTAATTCTTCTTTTGACCCGTCACGCTTTACGACCTGCAGCATGCTTCATTTTCCTTCTCTCTCAACATGTAGTATTTATTACGTATTTTTTAACTATATGTAGTTATTCTTGAACAAAATTGGTTATTTCTGGATAAATTTTGGATATAGCTTCTGCAATTGCACGAGCCAACTCCATGTGTTCTTTTTGTGTTCCATTACCTGAACGCAATTCAATGAAATGAATCCAAGAACGAATAGTACCATTAACATATAAACGTGATTTAGTTAATCCTTCTGGCAAAACAGCTCTTGCTTGTTCCTTTGCAATACCATTTGCAATAGCCCAATTGTAATGTTCTTTTGCCTTGTCGATTACATCTTGTTGTCTCATTCTCCATTCTGCTGATAGCTTTGGATCATCTACATCAATACTATTTTGACGATTCTTAGTATCCTGTAGACGAGCCTCTCTTAGAACAAAATCATCGCCAAGATCGCGAACGTCAGCATACCGCTGAGAAAACTCTTGAAATGAAAACGAACGGTGTCTGAGGAGCTGTCTTGCGATGTCTCTGGTTGTTTCGACTTCGATGCAGGCGCTTGCCATTTCGAATGGTGACCAGTGTTTGTGTTTGATGAGATATCCAAGTAACTTTGGAGTTGTCTTGGTGTTAGCTTGGTTGGATGGATTCGAGACACGGGCGCAATATGCGATGAGGTCCTGGATGTTTTCCAATCCTTTGAATGCAGGTTCTCCTGCGTAGATACGACCTGCGGGTTGGCTATGGGAAATAAGTCGTGCATGCAAAATTCAATACTCCTATACTTTGCGCCATGCGGCAAACTTCAATTCGGCTTGCAAACCCTGATAAGTATTATCTTCGATAATCTTTTCAATGTCATTAAGACCGTTTAGATACATTTCATTGATGTCCTTGCCAGGTACATCGGTTGGCCATATACAAATCTTATGACCGTTCTTAATCACTTTATCCATACGTTTATGGATTTCTTTATTACGTGGTTCAGCATCAAATACGTATATTGCACGTTCATTTGCAGCATTACCGTTTCCTTCTGCGCCATTCATAGCGATGGCATTAGACAAAAAGAAAGAGTCAATCGCACCTTCAACTATATAGTAAGGCTCGTTAAAATTGACTTTGTCGAGACCAAAGATCTTTGGCCTTTCATCAAACATAATAGTTATATATCTGATCCCGTCAGGATTAAACCCACGAGCAGAAACGCCGAAGACTTTACCTTTCTCATCTAAGAAAGGGATCACCAGACGGGGTTCATCTTTACCGACATGTTCAAACTTATTTGGGATAATTTCATTAATCCAAGTTTTGAATTTTGGTGCATAGTAAAGACGATAATGATGATGAGGTGGAATACCCCTCTTCTTTATATATCTTACGATCGCGTGATTATGAGCGAGTTGGCTCACTTTTTTTAATTTTTTTAGAGGATCTTTCTGAAAGACTGGCTTTTTAGTTTGAAACTGAGTAACGTCATCTTTGATAGTATTGTTTGCTTTATTTACAAACTTCTCAGCAACATAATCATTATAGAGTAGTGGATCGATAGACTTTAGAAAGTACTGGAAGCCCTGTGAAGCGCCACAGTTATGGCAATAATAGGTGAACCTGTTATCCTTTTCTAGAAGCCAACCACGGGCCTTAGAGCGGGACTTTTGAGAGTCACCACAAATTGGACATCTAAAATTAATTTTATAAGGGGAAGTATGCCGTATTCGAAAGTTGTCGAGGCGGCCCGACAACATTTGAGCATATTGAATGTCTACAAAATCTACCATAATATATCCAGTGTTCACGTATAGTATAATTATATACTAGTGCAACACAATGTCAACCAAAAAGTGTAGGCCACTGTATTTTCATCGCAATAAACATTACGACCGCGCCTATACCCATCATGTAATATTTCCAGTTTTCAAGAGTCTTGATTCGACCTTCTTGATCTTTGATTCTTTGATCTAACGCTCCGTTTAGCTTAGCAAGAGCTTCCATAATCTCACGATTACGTTCGGCCCTGTTAAGAGCGTTTTGGTCAGATAATCTTTGATGATCTTCCTTAGAAGAAATGCGATATTGCTCCAAGCGATCTGTCATTACAGCGGCGCGAGCAACATCTTCTTGTTTGTGAATATCTATTCTTTCTTCAAGATCTTCGATCTTGTCGTGGCAATTCTTAAGCATCTCGCCTTGAACTGCAACTCGCTCAGACATCTCTGCCATTTGTTCTAATGCAGAATCAAACTTACCGAAATATCTTTCGATAGTTTTAATGTCTTTTTTAATAAGTGCGACGTCTGTTCTTAATTCGTCCAACTGCATGTCCTCTTGTATACTTTGGAATATTTATTCCGGCTTAGTAACAGCCCCTTCATAGTATACAATTATTTCGCCTTGCTGTTGGATATATCTTCTCATCTCAGCTATGTTTAAAGCTAAGTTCTCATAATCTTTCACACTAAATGCTACAAATGCACGATTGCCGTTAACTTCTTCAAACTCTTTGAGGAAATCCTCTAAGTTATCTTCATTAACTACGTATAATCGTGTATCAGTCAGATTGATTGGCTTCGGTCGAGCTACTGTCGGCACCGTCGTCTTCTGGATTTCCGTCACCACTTGTATCTCCGGTTCCGGTCTCCCGAGGGCGCAACCAGCTAGGAAGAGGGTCAGACCCATCGCCGCCAGTTTCTTGCTCAAGCTCGCGCCAAAGTTTTGCTGTAGCGCCATTCATCTTTCCTTCAAGTTTACCTGGCTCTTTTAAAGCTAGGTTTGTTAAATTATGTCTTTGAAGTTTACCACGAAGATCATCGCCGTATGCTTCTGCTTTCTGCAAATCGGCTTGCAGAGTCTGATTTAATTGTTGCATTTGTGCTTGATCTGCTCTTAACGTAGCAATGCTAGCCTCGGCAGTTTGTACAGCTACTTCCATTTTAGCAACATTTGCGCGTGCAGTTTCTAAATCTGATTGTAACTTTTGGACATACATATATCCAACACCGCCGGTGGCTAGCACCACTACTACGATAGCAATTTTAATCGATGCAAACATCAATGTTTGTAAGGAGACTTAGTCGTCGTCCTCATCCTCATCTTCGTCTTCATCATCTTCGTCGTCGTCTTCATCCTCATCTTCATCTGCTTCTTTCAGAGCAGTTTTGTACTTTTCTTCCAAAGCAGCCATGATGCGAGTTTCCATTTCAGACTCAAACGCTTCTTTAATTTTAAGTGGCTCTCTTTCCATAGCCGCTTTTACAATATCTTCCAAAGCCATAGTAGCTCTCCTTTTTAGTGATTTGTTTATCTATTTATTCATCCAAACATCTTGGCTTGTGTTGCAGGACCTACGATCCCATCTGCTGCAAGACCATTTAGCTTCTGCCATTTCTTTACTGCTGTCAATGTGCCGAAACCAAAGTCTCCATCTGCAGCAATACCAAGAACTTCTTGCATGCGCTTAACGTCATCACCCTGCATGCCTTTGCGCAATGTACGGCTACCTGCTGCCTTAGGTGCAGCCTTTGGTGCCGGTGCTGGTACTTCACCTCCAAGAATAGCCAATGCTTCTTCCCAACGACGATTTCTATCATCTAATCCTATAGTACCACCATTAATCTTTTTTGTCAACCCTACATTGTCACCCTTATCGGCCCATTTTTCAAGTTTATTTGTTTTCCAGAACCAACATGCAGATTCGATAGCACCTTTAGGTGTTGCTACATATTCTGCTGCTTCTTCTGCTGACATTCCGACTGTTTTGCCAAACGCTGTGTAATTGTTGCGGCCAGTAAGCTGCTTGATTCCACGGCCCCTGAAGAGCCACCCATCGCCGTCATGAACATTACCCATTGCTCCTCGCTTACTTCTGAATTCATCTTGGTAAACATAGTTCGCAATCTTCTCTGGATTCCTTGCATAATCTTTAGCATCTCTTTTCCCCGCGCCAAAGTAACGACCAAACACTGAGTTCAATGCCTTTTCGCTATAATTAAGGTTTTCTTCCAACCGAGTAAAGTCAAGTGATTCATGAGCACACTGTGCCATAAAACCAGCAATACGGTTTGGTGTATTAATTTCATAAGCTTCAAATAGTTCAGTTGCAGCTTCGTACCATGATTCAGGATCTTTATTTTTAGGAATCATAGCACTGAATTGTTCTAAAGTAATCATTTACGATCTCCCATTATATCTCTCAGTCTTTTCTTTTTAGATGATTTATTTTGTGATGTCCAGCGCTTTTGCGCTTCCTTAGAAAATGCAGATCCGTCCATACCTGCAATATTACCAGAACTTACATTGTTTGCAGGCTCTTCTTGTAATCTATCCATAATCCATGCCTTAGCATTGGCTTTACCGTATTCAGTTGTTTCCCATTCCCAGCTGCTTCTGCGCTTGTCCCACACCATAACTTTCCACTCGCCTCTATGGCGCTCGTTATGATCTAATGATTTTTCAATTTGATATTTCTTACCATTGACGGTAGCTTGAATCTCGCCGTTAGGGCCTGCACGTTTCCAGCGAGGTGCGGCAGCTTCTTCAAGACTTTCTTTCTTCAAACCTTTTCTAAGTCTTTCAAGATCTTTCTTTAGCTTATCTTTATCAGTGCCGTATGCTTTTTTATTAAGGCCAGTTTTTTGAATATCTTTAAGTGACATTGATAGTTCATCTAAATCTGCTTCTTCTTTCATATTTTGCAATTGAGTGCGAAGCTTAATATTACCTTGCATATCAAGACCTGGATGATGCTGTTTAATCTTTTTAGATAAAGTATTTGCAGTTCTTGTAACAGCTCTCTTAGTAGCAGTTGTGCTATACTCTCCGTGCTTATGCTCAGCGTCTCGAGTTTTCTTATAAGCTTTTACTACATCTGGATGGATCTCTTCATCCATAGCAGCTAGCTTTGCAGCAACCGCCATCTTACGACGTTTTTCTTTTGATTTGCCTTTGAATTGAGGAGCATCTGAGTCATAGAAATCTTTAATCCATGTACCCATATCATCAGACTTTTTAAGCTTTTCTATCAATAAATCCTTGACATCGCTTTCTTCTGTGATATAATTGACATATCGGTCATTAAATAATAGTAATGATTCTTCTAGATCTTCTTCAGTAAGATCTTCTGTAAGCATAGACTCATCAGTAAATGCTTTGTATTCTTTAATTAGAAAGAGTGCTGCAGCGTATGAAGCAAGACGAGATTGTCCGCCTGGAACTTTACCGAGAATCTTCTTAAGATTTGCAATCATAATATCAAAGATCCCCCAAGCTTTACGCTGGCGGCTATTAGTAAAGTCTTTCTTTTTAATTAGGACTTTACCTTTATCGTCAATGATACCTTCCTTATACGCATCCCACTTATCAAACGGTGTGGCGAGACGTCGTATGAATTGGTATACTAAAAATAAGTCAACGACCATAGGTCAGATTCCTTCGAGTTTATCCTTGATTATTTGATCGCTCTTAATATTATCTTTATGAATACGAATATCGTCGTAGATAATTTCACGAGGCATAAAATTTAAATACTCAACGAATGGTTTTAAATATTCATGATACTCGTGAAGCTTCATAAACAACATATTAGTAGCTTCATGTCCAAATACATTATAAATGATTATTAAGTGGTTTAGAATCAACCTTTCTTTTAAATCATTATCTTGTCTATACCTTCCAAATAGTTTGCGCAAATATTGAAATCTTTTCAGATCTTCCTCAAACTCTACAATATCAGAGCAGTGAGGATTATCATAATATTTGGAAGCAAATAACAGAAAGGTTGATTCTGTCAATTTCATTCTATATCAACCAAGTATTAGCTGTCAGCCACGATAGTATCTTCAACCGCTGTATTACCTGTTACACCAGCGTCGCCTGCGTCAGTTGCAGAAACTTTCATTGTTACCAATGGTTCTACAATGTGACGTGTACGGCCGTCAGCTGTTGTGTAAGTATTATACAGGTTCCAACCAGGTGTTTTAATACCTTTTGCACGGTTAGCTGCTACTCCTGCCTCTGTCAAGTCTACAAAGATTGCGTTGTCTTTGTCATGTGACTTGTTAGTGTTGTTCGCATCGTCTTCCAAATACTTTGGTGCGTCCGCTGCGCTGTCAGTTTTACCCCAAGATGCCATTTTTGTTCTCCTTATAAGCTCTTATGGTTTATTTATTATTTTTGTCGTGCTTTTTGCTTAGCAGCTTGTAATCTCTTTTGAGCTGCTCTAATGCGTTCACGATCTTTATTTTTCTTTTCCATAGCAGCAGCTCTTTTTTCAGCTCTATCTGCTCTGCCTGCACTAGATAATCTAAAATTACCTTGCTTATTCACAGCTGCTCTATAAGCACCTTTTGCTGCCATCTTAACAGCGCCACCTACAACTTTACCGATGATTTCATCAAGTTGTTCTTCGTTCATATCAGCCAAATCGTCGGCAGAAATGTTTTCTTCTAAGCAATAAGCCTTAATAGCTTCTGCAATTTCTTCTTCTTTAAGCTTTGGACGCATGTTTACATACAGCTTATTAGATACAGATTTATGATCCATACTTGGACGTTTTTTGCCAGCGTTTTCACGCTCTTTATCTTTTTTGATTTCAGCTGCTGTAGGAGGTCTGTAAGCTTCTGACATTTTAGCAAAGCCGCGCTCGATTTCTTTAGCAGAAAATCTTTGACTTTTCAAAAACTTGGTAATAACATCTCTATCACCAGTTAAAATAACTTCAGTTGCACCACCGTGTCTAACTACTTTAGTTTTTAAGCCTTTTTTCAAAGCAGTGTTAACATATCTTTTTAAAGGTCCTGGTTCAGAAGTAACATCAGCAGAAAAAGAAGCTTCATTTAGTTCAACTTCTTCTTTCATACCTTTGTCAAGCTCAATATGATTTTTGAAACGTCTCATAGGTTTACCCTTTGTAGTTTTATTGATATTTATTAGTTATCGACACTTGCGCCGGCTCTCCACTGGTAACATGACCAATACTTGGCTTTCCACTTAGGGCCAGGATTGTCACAACCGTGTCGAGCTCTAAAGCTTTTACGTCTAGCAGGATCATCTCTTTTGATCTCCATGTTTGGATCGCCGAAGCGAACTACCACAACGTTACCTTTGTCGTTCTTAACGTAAACCTTAAATTTCTTATTAGGGTTCTCAGAAGTACGAATAGGATCATTGAGTTTGACTTTCTTTCCTTCAAACTCTGACTCTGTAATCTCTAGATCTTCATATAGATCGCACTCTTCGCAAATAGCATCGATACGATCTTCTGTATATTTACTAAATCTATCCACCGAACTCGTGCCCCGCTACTCTGCGCATCTGTTTATTAAACTCAGCCTGTGAAGGTTTTTCTTTATAAAGCTTAATTGAGATCTCAGGACGATCTTTACCTTTGATACGCCAATTGTGTCCTTTTGCTTTATGCTCAGGTTTTGTAGTTTTTACGACACGTCTTTTATATCCGGCTTCCCATGATTCGGAGCCTTCATCTAGTGTGCCTTCTTCTAAAAACTGTTTAAAACTAATCATTTCATCAGACCTTTTATTGTTTTTAGTGCCTTCTTACCATCAGGATGGTTTGGATTAATACTTACCTCATCTCCATTTACGAAGTCAGATATATTAGCAGACTTCCCCAAAGCAGCAATTGCTTTATGTAACGGATCTTTGGCGTCGTATTTTCTTTCAAAACCGGGTTTACCTCTCAGCTCGACCCAACTCTTTTCCTTCGTATCCCACATCTTAAGTACATCTTGATCTTTGCCTCGGATCAATTTAAGCTTGATACCTTCAGCAAGATACTGAGTAAATCTTAACAATTTGGTGTATCCTTTTTATATTTGTTCACCAATTTATCAGTACCTTGGTCGCCTGCGCCACCTTCTTCTGATACATCAGCTGGACCACCATCACGACGTGCCTTTGATTCAATCTCAGCATCGTCTTTCTTTTTCATTTCTCTTTTAGAACGCTTTACGATCTTTTCTTTCTTTTCACGATCTTGCAATTCTTTATTAGCATTAGTTGCTAGAGTTTCTTCTTCAGAAACAGTTTCGCTCATTGAAGCTAAAGACTTTTGAGTAGATGTCATTGATTTCTTTGGAAGCTTACGTCCCGTTCTTACTGAGCGTCCCATAGCTTTTGCATGGGCAGCATCCATCTTACGTTGTTGTGCTACGCTATCAACACCAATTTTTGGTGCCTTCTCATCAATTTGTTCTACAGAAGTTGATTCTTCGATTTCTACTTCTTCTTTTTTCAATTTTTTCTTTACCATACCTTGAATACGATCATCTTCTTTATCTAGTGCTTTGCGTGGGTCATAAGTTTTTGGATTACGATTTTTTGATCCACGACCTCTTACAGGCTTGTCTGGCGATGGGTTTGCTCTTGCTGCCTTTATTTTATCATATAGGCTCATTTCGGCTTCATCTAGTTCTACTTCTTCTTTCATGCGATTCATTTTGCTTAAAGCTCTTTCATGGCGAGCTTTCTTATTCATAGCTTTAATCATATCGTCATGTGTTCTTGCACGAGACATATCTGCATGAGCATCTTTCAATCCTTGAGAATGATGAGCATGTTCTGAATCAAAATCTTCTGTCTTAGCACCACGTAAAGCTTTAAATGTTTTCTTAGTAGCGTTACGATCAGCCATCTTCAAACCTTTTTCACGCTTAGACATTGTTTTTAGATCTGATGAATGATCGCCTTTGCGTAGAATATTTGCAACTGCAGAATTAGTTGCTCTATCTTTGCTGGCCTTTGCTTTATTTCTATAACTATCCATTGCCTTTGGAGTATCTAGTACTTCATCAACTTGTTCTACTTCTTCTTTCTTAGAACCACGAACCTTAGCTGCTAAGTCAGAGTCAGCCTTGCCCCATGTACCAGATGACTTAGTTACAAATGAGTTTACACGAGCATGTCCCCATTGCTCTGGAGTTGTACCAGGACGATGGCCCGATTTCCAAGCTGCTACACCACGGTTGTAAACTTGACGAAGAACATCCATTGGCATTCCTGTCTTCTCAGCTTTTTTCTTCAATGATGCTGTAGGATCTTCATTAAGCTCAAGAGCAAAATCTTCTGTAGATTCAACTAGATTTACCAACTCTTCTGTAAGGTCTGGCTTTTGTTTATACATCTTAAAGCGTTTGTCGAACTTAACTTTACCATTCTTATCCATTAGCATATGAGGACGTTTAGTTACATATGATCCCCACATTTCATGCAATGGCTCTGAGCCATCACCTTCACACATGCATGGCTCGGCATGACATACACCACATACCCACTCGTTTAGATCTTCACCATACATTTGTTGATATTTTTTAGTATGCTTAGAAACTTTTGTTTTTACTCTTTCGCCATCTTTACCAATGTCGCCCGGTGCATCCTTATAGTTAGAATCTTTGTCCGCTCCTTTGTCACCTGGCTTCTCAGCATACTTTTTAAAGTGCGCTTCGCGGTCGTCTTTCTTATCCTTTGGAACACCTTTATAATAATCTTCCATGAATGTTTCAAAACGAGAGTTTAGATCGACATCCTCTTTTTTAACCATAGCCTTACGACGATCTCTTTCATTTTGTTTTACCTTAGGTAGAAGTTTACGAGCCATCATCTCAATTCTTTTCTTTGAGATCTTTGAAATGCGCTTTTCGATTACTTCTTTTTCGCCAGCTGATAACTCAGCGAATCTTCTATTCTTTGAGAATCTTTGCTTTAGATTCATAATAGCTTGTTTACGTGCTCTCTTCTTCAGAGTCTCCATAGTAGCAGTTCTATGCTTTGCTTTCTCTTGTCCACGCTTGATTTTATGTTTCATGCGTTTCATGAGCAATGCACGCTTACGGCGTTGTTGACGATTTAGGATTTCGTCTAGTTGTTCGCCTTCAAATGATTCGTTATCTTCTGACATGTTCATACCTTTTCTAACGGCTTTTGCAATCTCTTCTGCGTCGCCTTTGAGTTTAGCTGGTAAATTGGATTGAAATTTTTTCATATCTGATGCCGCATATTCACGCATTTTAGTACCTGAGATACCTGAGACGTCGTCTGCATCTGGATCTCTAGCGCCGGCTGAGACTACTTTAATCTCATCGAAATTATATTCTTTGCCGTTGTATTTGCTTAAGACAGACTCGAACTCTTTTACTCTATCTGATCCAGCAATCAATACAACTCTATTGAAGTTTCTTTCAAGTTGCTTCATAAGTTGAAAGATTGTTTTAGCATCTGATTTTTTTACAATAGGACCGAATGCTTTCTGAGCAAATCTAATCTTGTCGCCATAAGCAAGAGGATTCTTCTTTTTATCAAATGAATGTGTTAGAAAGATATGAGGCATGCCTTTTTCTGAACGAGCAACTGAGATTACTTTCTGCACCAGTTTCTCGTGACCTGCAGTCATAGGATTCATACGACCCCATGCAAATACTGCAGTGCCTTTCTTTGCTTCATCTAGTCTTGGTTCTACGTCGATGTATTGGCCAGGATCAAATTCCTTAAAGCCTTTCACCTTTTTCTTTTTATCTTTTGCCTTGTCAGACATGAGTCTACCTTGTTTTCATGTAAAGCTTTTTTCTATTTATAATCATGAGGCATTACCGATGCCGCAAAGTTGGTCTTGAATGATTCTAACATTTGACCAGTGTTGTTGTGAATTGCACTTCTACCCCAGATAGTAGAATCTCTTAGCCATCCCATAGCACAAATTGGATCAGTCATAGCAATAGGAACCTTTGTATAGTTTGCTCTTGTATGCATAAAGTGTCGATTATCAATTGCTTCTGTAATACCTTCCCTCTCACAATCTTGTACGAGTTTCTGAGCAGTTCTCCAAGTAAGTGCATAGGCATGAGAACCAGGAGCAAACGCCATATCAACAATACGTTTGGGAGGACCAGCTACCTTCGCATTATATTTTTCATAGTCTGGATACTTATAACCCATATGGATAATCTTACCATCTGGAATATCCAATGTCAATGGATGAAGCATTATAGCATCATGTTCTAAGATTACAGCACATTCATGATTATCAGCAATCTTTTTCCACAAAGCAAGATGGCTCATAGTGCAACCGGCAGCGCCTGGCTGCATGCGTTTTACTTTTTCAACTCTAACTCCTGCAGTCTCTGCAAAGTTTTGCCATTGATAGATTTCTTGCTGGCCAGTTCTTACGTTATAGCCATCATAATATTCCCATTCAATACCGAGATTGTCACACGACTTTGCAGTATCTGCTGCGTAACGTTTTGACATCTCGGTGTCAATTCTCACAATATAGGTCTTTTCAACCTTCATATCAATAATCCCTTTATCAGTTTGTTGTTCATTAACATATTAGACTGGCCTCTTGTTAATTTGTAAAGAGGAGCCGTCATGTCTTTAAATGGTAGTTGATCTAATCTTTCCTTTATATAAGGTGCAAAGTAATGTGGATTTGTTCCATCCTTTGCCATTGGCTGCCAGTTAGCTTTATACTTAGAAGCTAGTACCCATTGATCTTTAAATATCGGATCAACATGAAATAGATGATCGAATATACCATGAAACCAAAGATACACATCTGGCTTTTGTCTACCGTTGTCCCAATATTTATTGACTTCATCACAGAAGGTTTTAACTATATGGTTATCTTTATCACCTACGAGAAACCAACTGCATATCATATTGGCTGGTGTAGGATCTGAGAAGGCCCAGAATCCTTGTTTATCATACATATGCACCCATTCCTTCAACGGCCTATTACATAAAACGGTAGCATCTGACCAGATACCACCGTGCTCTTTAAGTAAATTAATTCTTATAATATCAGATCTTGCTGCTAGCGATTTTGGCTGAGCAATTGGATAATCAATATAATCTTTTAAATTTTCATTATTCAATTCAACCACTTCATAATCAGGATTCCATTTCTTCCAACTCTTTAAACATTCTTGAGTAATTGCTGGTGAGTTTTCAAACCCGTCGTGCCAGTACATCCAGATAGTTTTATTCATATCCGAATACCTCCAAATCTGTTTTGATCAAAGGAAGAAGTTGATTTTTTATTCCTTGATCGATTTCGTAATTTTTCTTTTCTGTTTTATTTACATGCGGAAATTTTACTTCTACCCCGAATACCTCTGATAGTCTCTTTTCAGCTTTATCTATTTCTTCTAATTTGAATACGTCATCAACGGCAAGCTTACCTTCTTCATTGAATACAAATTTCCATTGGGGAGTGTTGTGAGGCCTAAGATTGTTGCTTAGGTTATTATCGGCGAAACGCTTTTGCATTTCTATTTGATCCTGGAATGAGTGATTTGTCATGCGCAAATGCTTTCTTTTCCAATGAACCTCGGATACAAATCGATGCCAAGGATTTCTTACAAAAGCAAACTTATAATTTGAGTTTAAAAAATCGTTTACTTGATATCTTCTGCAATCCCATACACTCAGATGCTGAGTTTCTGAATGTTGAAGTCCACGTACATAATTACCAAAATGATACTTACTTCCTACTTCCCTACCAAGAGATCCAAATACGTTTTCCATATTAGGATATAGTCCATCTAGATTAAAGAAGTATTGCTCTATAGAAGAACCACCACACTTAGGTATATGAATGAAATAAGAATTAAATTTAGGTATGTACATTATATAGCCTCATCATATTAAAAAAGGGGCCGCAGCCCCTTTATTTATTCAACTTTTATAGAACTTATCTGTTCTTAATCTTCTCAATTTGCATCATGCAATTCTTTGCTTCGTCGTAATAACCTAGTGAAGCAAGGTGTGCTGCTGCTCTTGAATATCCTGCTACTTCGCAGAAATTACTAAAGCCTGTCCAAAATCCTTGTAGTGGCGCGAAAGTGTATTTCATTACTGCTGCTGTCATTAGACCCATCCCTTCAAATTGTCGTTTGATTTTGCTTTCGGAAAAGATGATACAGCGATATCGTGAATTTCGCCGCGGCTAATTCCAATATCCCACAACTCTCTGTCGGTAAGAGCACCCAGTTCTTTCTTAGTGATTTGAATATTTCTCTGCCTGACATATGCTCTACTTAGATCACGAACCCAATCGAATAGTGCGTCTATGTGGAGCGCATGACTTGCTGCCAAGATAGCTTGTGTCATTTGATTCTCCTAATGTATATGTATGTATGTGATCCGGCTCTAAGCGACCGCTTAGCTTTAGCCCTTTTACAAATATATTTATTAGGAAAATTGGTAAATAAGGGTTACCAATTTGGTAAACCCGCTATGCAGAAAGTGACTAGCTTGTAGTGTAGCCTTCTTTCTTAATAAGTTTAAGAATAACGTGGCCTGGACCATCTAACACTACTCGAACATCCCAATCTGGATAGACATCATCTACAAATCCAGTGTAGTCATACGAACCTGAATCTGTGAAATAATAATGACCATGAACGTCAGATCCTCCGCGCTGTTTACGAGAAATATCTATTTGCTTATCTTTCTTAGCACCCCAAAATATTTCGCGAAATGCAACGTGAGCCGTATTAGCATCAAATGTTTCGTCAGCAGCTGCTAGGTTTGCTATGTCTAAGTCAATGGTTTCTCCCGCAGACTCTGTGGTGTAAATTTTAACTACAGCTTCACCTGCTGCTCTTTTAAGATAATGAATATTTGCCATTATTTCTGCCACCCTTTGATATATTTGTCTGAGAAGTTAGCATTACTAAACTCAAGACGATCAACAAGCTTAACAGAGTTTTTACCCGTATGATCGATTGCAACAAAACCTTCTTGCTCTGTTACTTCATATCCATCAGCAGTTTTCAAAAATGTACCGATACGCTTTGCTTTATCTAGTTTACGAATGATTAAATGTTTTGCGTCGATAAGTAGATTATATAATTCGAATACTGCAACAATCTGAGACTCTGGCGTTCTATTAAAGTACTCTAGTGTTGCGTCTTTCTTGGCTCTTTGTCCGGCTTTACCTTTTTCAGTCTTACGACCCGCAGCCTGCTTCTCGTAATAGTCATCGATGTATTGAACCAGATCCTTAGCAAATCTTTTTGGATCTCTGATTCTTTCACCGGCTCTTACTTTACTATTGACAAAGGTTTTGATTTTAATTAAGGTATCTTCATTCTTAGCGATACCATTAAGTGTTGGCGCTTTAATTGTATTGAATTTCTTACCAGCAGCAGATAGTAGTTTAGTTACTTCTGCACTTTCTTTCTTGGTAAATGTTGCAGTACCGGAAACATCTTTATAGACTGCATCTACCGACCAGACCGATTTTGTTTGATTGAGGCCAGATGCAATCTCCTCTCCAAAACTTGCAGACATTTCTTCAAAGCTTGATCCTCGGTATGTAGTATGCCAGACCACTCCGATCTTGGATCCGAGAATCTGTTTTGCGAGGTCCGAGTTTTTAGGTACCGCGTAAACAATCGTGTTAGGATGAAAAGTAATATACGGCTCTCCATCAATTGTAGTTTCTTTAATATCTTCTTTCGCATATAGAAAATCACCCTGTACTACACCCTCTATACCGAGCTTTGGTAGTTCAGCAAGGGCCAGTTTCAACTTCACATTTAAGTCGCCTTTTGTATCGGCGTCAATATCAGCATTGGTCTTATAGACCTTTGGATTCTTATTAAAAATACCTTTCTTAGCGACGAAGAATTTACCATCGCTTGGATCTTTACCGGCAAATACAGCAGGAGCACCATCCCACTTTACTGTTACATTAACAGCCTTTGCTGATGTACCATCGAGCATATCTCTCAATGCTCTTAGAAAGTTAATAGCAGTACGAGTACCATCAACACCGAGATTCAAGATAGAATCTTCGAGGTGTTCCATGTGGACGTTTTTTGATTCGGAAAGATATTGTTTAAATCTAAGCATATTACACCGCGAATGGATTCTTCTTACGAGTTCCTGGTTTGATTGAATACGCCGATGTTGGCATATTATTGATTTTTATTTCAGGTTGAATTTCGTAATAAGGTTTGCTACCACGAATACCAATACGCATTCTAAATGAACCCATGCACTGACCTTTTCTACCTAGCTCCGGAATATCAACTGGTAGGCCAAGAGGATTCTTTTTACCGATCATATAGAAGTCATCACCCGCTTGCATATAGTGTGCAGGCTCTGCTTTACCTTCTAGATAGTGACGAGTAACAAGCTCACCTAGATCTACATTCTTAACGTCAAGAATATACTGTGTTCTTTTACTCATATACTCTTTCATCTTTTCATATGAAACAGCATTCTTATTTTTCAAAGGACCTTGAGTAGAAGGAACGGTCATATCTTTCCAGTTCTTAACACCGGCAAATTCTGCAACGTCTTTAAGGAATTGTTGCGTCTGGCGATCTTTAGAAAGATACTCTATAGCAAACTGTTTAACAGGATCTAGAGGTGCTGCTGCAGTCCACTTACCATCAATATAAGAAACACGAGTATTGCCAAGATTGTCTGTATGATTCATCTTGACTTCAATCCATGTTTTCTTACGATTGAATTCTGTTTTTACGTCTGCATATTTTGTGCTAACTTTAGGACGAGATGCGGTGACACCGTTCATGCTATTAATATAGTCTGCTACATCGGCTTCGTATTTATCAGATCTTGCAGACATAAGCAATAGCTCCAGCTCTTCACCAATAAAACTCTTAAAGGATTTCATTGTCTTTTTCCGGTAATTGTTTTATTGTTATTTATAAGGAATGACGTATTCCTTATTGAAGAAGTCTGGAATAAACCCGTCGAACCCTGAACCTAGATTCATTTTTCTTGCAATTTGATTTGCTCGATGGCGAGACAGATCTATGTTGATGTACTCATCCTTTGATGTGTCGTAGATTCTATAAGATCTCTCTGCGTATTGTTTTACAATGTAACTCATGTGAAATCTCCTGCTGCAAAAAGTTTCTTCTTACCTTTATCGAATACTGGCATATCATCATCTGGTTTCAGATCAAGTACACTTCTTGGCGATGAATTAGCAACTTGAGCTGTATCCCTACTTATAGTTTGCTGAGCTCCAGGTTCTAGATCATAGATTTGCATTTTAGCACGATCAATACCTACAACGAATCGACGATAATAACCAAGATCGCCCCAGCGATTCTTAAGCTGCTTAATCATAAGTTGGCCAAGATTATCTAGTTCTTCTGATGATATCAATCCAAGAATACAGTCTGCAGTATGAGTGATACCCATTGATTCGGAGGTATTTGTAAGATCAACATCAGAATTACCGTAACCATCACGATTAAACTGAGAGCTAGTAACAATTGCACAATTAAACTCCATAGCCAGTCCACGTATTTCCTCCGCGATTGATTTTACTAATGTGTAACTATTTGCTGCAGCAGCACCTTTAACGCGAGCTGAAGCACAAATGTTAAGGTAATCGATAAAGACAACATCAGGAACAAATCCTCGTTTCATTTTGAGTTCATTGAGTAGATGTCTGAAGTGTCCGGCATGAGCCGAGCCTGTTGGATATTCTTTAACGATAAGTTTGCCGGGCGATTTAGATGTAATACGTTCAATACGCTTTTGATAAACATCTCGTGGCATGATCTTGAGATCGTCAAGAGTTACATCCATCAGGTTAGCATCGATGCGTTCTGAGATGCGTTCTTCAGCCATTTCCATAGTGATATAAACGACATTCTTACCCTGTGTAAGATAGTTTGCTGCCATATGACATTTAACGAGTGACTTACCACCGCCGGTAGTAGCAAGGAGAACAGACATAGATTTGCGGGGTAAGCCACCCTTGGTAACTTTGTTTAGAAGTTCGATATCAAACGGCAGACGTTCTTCTTTACGATGATAGAAGTCATAACGAGAATCTGCATCATCAAGGAAGTCGTGGCCGATCGATGTATCGAAACTGATAGACAAAGAATTCGATAAGAGTTCTGGCAACGCACCCTTATCCATTTCTTTATCTTCGCCATCAATAACTAAGATGGCTTTACGAATCGAGTTGAATAGATCCTTATCCTGACAGAACTTTTCGGTTTCAGATACAAGCCAATCGATATCAGTTGCTTTGTCAACGGATAAATCATCAACAGTAGACATCACCTGTTTATATGAATCTTCATTGAGATCTTTACGTTTATCTAAAGTAATTTTAAGAGCCTCGATAGAAGGAGGCTCTTTGTAATCTGCTACATAATCTGAATATGTTGCAAATATCTTTTTCAAGTTGTTATCATCAAAGTATTCCCCTTTGATGTAGGGGAACACTCTGCGATAATAGTCTTCATTAAATATTAGGTGTGATAGTACCGTCTTTTCAATCATTCTCAACCACTTCTTCTAGCACTTCATTGTTGTCTTCATCTGGAATAATAATACTGCCTCCGACAGAGAAAGCATTCTTCACATAATTTGCAAAGTCTGTCTTATTAAATATCATATCCCAAAACTGAGAATTGTCAACAATTTCTTTTGCTCGAAGCAGTTTTTCTGATAAAACTTCACCCGTGGCTGGATCGATGGCTTCATACCAGCCTACTTTGGGTTTGGTTATGTACCCACCTTTTTCAGCGATCTCCATCAAGCCTGACCACTTGACGATACCGCCGTCCCAAGAAACACTAATTGGAATCTTAGATTTTTCTTTTACATGACGAGATTTCTCGATATTGATTACGAAGTGGTAGCCTTGAATCTCAGTGCCAACCTTATCTTGTTGACGACCAATAATCCAAATAGAATCAGCACTATAATAAATGCCAGTACCACCAGACACGACATCTTTAGGGAATAGACCAATCTCTTTGTAGGTGTGGTTAACAGCGATAAGAGGAATGTCTTTAAGGTTAAGATGTGGCGTAACAATCCGGAACAAAGATTTAAGAGCTTTCGCACGAGACATATCAGCAACAGACTTACCATCGAGTGCGTCTTCCACTTCTTTCTTAGATGCGAGGTTACCTACCGAATCAATAACGACAACAACCTTGTCGCCCTTGTCAATATTATCCATTTGCTGAACAATATCAAATTTTAGTTCTTCAACATTGGTAATCGGGGTGTGTACAGTACGATCCATATCAATGCCGAAAGACTCAAAGTATGAGGTAGGAGTACCAAACTCTGAGTCATAGAATAGAAGAACCGCATCAGGGTTCTTTTTCAAATATGCTGCTGCCATAAGTAGAGCAAAAGCAGATTTGAAGTGTTTTGACGGACCAGCCAGGACAAGGAGACCTGGCGTTAATCCTCCATCGATGCTACCAGATAGTGCAACGTTTACCATAGGAACTGGTGTCGGTGCCATTTCTTTCTTACCGAATACTTTAGAATCAGTAATCGGTGCAGTCATCTTGATGGTACTATTTTTTACAAGTTTGTCTAGTAGACTCATTATGTACCTTCCACGATTGTAAGCAATTTAGCCTTATAGGCCTCGATCTTTCCAACTCGATCAGGCCAATAGATTGTTGATTTATCCGGATTCTTACAAAGGTTTGTTAAGAACGGAGTAATTGATTTATAGAGGAGTTCGAGTCGATACTCCAGATCATCAGCTTTGACTTTAGCATCTGTGAGTTGGTCCTCCAGTGATTGCTTTTCAGAGCTGATGTTCTGAATAGTTTCTTCGGCCGCAGCTTCTTTTTCTTGAAGCTCTTCATCAATGAAGCTGAAGCCGAAGTCGAAATCTAAAACCTCTTCGTAGGTTTTATTAGCCATTCGCTAGTTCCTTAAAGATTGATAGATCGTCGTCATCATCCATAGATAGATTAGACGCTGGTTCTGGTGCCGCAGCTGGCATAGTTGGCTGGGGCGCAGCTTGTTGGGTATTACCCATGCTGCTTAGATCAAACTCATCATCATCTTCAGCAGTAGTTGGCGTGGAAGGCTCTTCATCGAGAGCAAGTACACGATAAAGTTTTGCTTTCAACTCTGCATAAGACTTGAAGTTCTTAGGATCAATCAATTCTTGCAAAGAATGCTCTTGGTTATAGATACGTTCCAGTTCTGCATCATCTGTAGACAATGCTGAAGGAGCATCAAACTCAGACTTATCATAGTTTGGATAGCCTTCAAACTGACGAATCTTCAGACGGAAGTTAGCACCTTCCCATAGATCAAATGGGTTTACTGGATCCTCATCTTCAAACTGTGGATTCATTAGATCGTTTAGTTTGTCGAAGATCTTCTTACCAAATTGATACATGAAGACTTTACCTTCGTTAGCAGGATTACCAGAGTCTTTAATGACCATGATATTTGCAACGTACTTTAGACGGCGCTTCTGCTTACGAGCAATTTCTTTATCTGAATCAAGACCAGAATTCCACAACTTTGAGTTGTATTCTGATACTGGATCATCTTGATTAATGGTAGTTAGAGAGTTCTCAATATACCATAAGCCTGTTGGACCTTGGAAACCGTGATCCCAGATACGAACGAATGGCATTTCCTCGCCGGCTGGAGCAGGCAAGAAGCGAATAATAGCAAAACCATTACCAGCTTGATCGCGGGTTGGTTTCCAAAATTTACCTTCGTTGGGATCTGAGTAGCTCTTCTGTGATACTTTTTCGAGCTGGGCGTTCAATTTCTGAAGTGAGCTTGAACGATTTTTTTTGAGTGCATCAAATGACATATGCGTATCTCCTTAATATTGCGTTGTATGTTTGTATTGCGAAATATGTATCGGCGGACCGACCATATATTTATATCAGAAAAACCGATTTCTGACAAGGTCTTTCAACTTTTTTTCGTTGAGATTCAAAAAAGGTTTGTACTTCTTTGATAGTTTTATTATATCACTTGCTATGATTTTGTCAACTATATTTTGCTCCCAATAGCCAAAAATATTAGCCATGTGAGTAAGTATAGTAAAAGTTTCAAGTGATATCTGCTTTTGGCTGTACAGAGTCATTACATAAGGATGTTGACCGTTATGTACAGCAAAGTTGGCTTGGTAGTTATCATCTAGTTTTTCTAGATCTGCTTTGAAAAGACGACTCATAGAATTCATCTTAATCTTCCATTGCAAATAACGTTCCTCACCTTCATCATCCAGAATCTCACGTATCCAAACGTCAGGCTTTACAATCATGTTTGCAAGTATGAGATTCTCAGGATCTTCTTTATGGGAAAGCTTCTCAAAGAAGTATGCATACTGACTAGTACGAAACTTGTCAAAAGAAGCCTTGATTTTCCCATGATATTTGTGATAGTCGTATTGGCTGCCGAAGTGTTTCTTCATTGCCAAGAACATCACATAATACTTAAACGACTCTTCGTTAGCAAAACTCGTCGAGTGTTTGATCATCTTGTTTAACCATTCTCAAGCCAATCGCTTCACTGCGAACCTTCTCTTTTAGAATAGAAGACTTCTTTACAATATCTGCGACTGTTTCAATTTCTAATTCATTTTGACGCGCGTATTCTACTAAAGCGTCAATATAGTTAACACCGCGCGCTAGCATCTCTGATATATCATGATGCACTTTTTCAGGAGTTCTTGGTGTAATCATTAGCCGTTTAGTACCTTAATACCATCCAACCAGTTGGTTGCAGCATCTTCAATATAATGAATGCTATGGCCCTTAATAGTTTCTTCTTTAACGAAATTACCGTTAATATGATAACGAATTGTGTAACCTTGATCTGCTTCATAAATCTCTGCTCGAAGCTGATTCCCTTCTCGCTCACCGAGAAACTGATTGACGAACGTGCTCATCTCTATTCTCCCTCACATGTTGAATATTAGACGTGGCCTTATGAGATCCACAGTTTTTACAAAAGGAAACGTAAACCATGTACTTATGCTTACCGAACATAACGTATGTACTTCCACTTGTTATATTAATATTATCACAACAACCATTTATTGTCAACGGTTTATTTTCCATACTTGTTCTCCTTCCAATATTTGTTACGATCGTCTGTGCTAGTTCTGTTCGCCTCATGTTCTTTAATTTTTGTGATATATTGCAGTCGTTGTACTTCTTGAAAATGTTTCCATTCTTGGTCTTCTATGTAATAGTGAGGTTTTATGTCCATTTGAAATCTCCCTAGACAGCAAAACTTTCTCCGCAGCCACATGAAGCAGTGGCATTAGGGTTAATTACTTTTAAATAAGAACCACCAAGCTCTTCCACATAATCTATTGTGCAGCCAAAAACAAACATTTCAGCCATTGGATCTAACCATAAATTTTCAATAGTTGGACTTTCTTCCGTGGTTCCCCACTCATATTGAAAACCAGAACAGCCTCCACCTTTTACCGTAAGTGATACGTTAGGTTTGCCAACCTTTTTTAGATAAGCTTTAGCATTTTCCGTAATAGTTAATATCATTCCATTTCGCTTTCTTCCTTAGTTTTATATTGCCATTCATCAGTGTGGCCAACAGACCATTTAGGTTCTGTTTCAACCGCATAGTTTTGAGTGCATACTTTAAAGTCAGGACGTAATAGTTTATCAGGAGTTAAGGAGCTATCACGCCAGATAACCCGATTGTTAGGCTGAGCAGCGAATTGACCGTTGTCAAGTCGTATAACGTTGAAAGACTTGTGTTCGGGGTCGTGTTCACTGAAATTTGTGTCGATGATGGAAGAATCGCGGTGACAATTATCGATGGTGAACTCATACTCACCGGCATGCATACGTTTGTCCTTTCCAAAAAATTCACATCTAGACAAGATGGGTTTTTGGACAACGGTAATGTCGTAATCAAAACAATCCCAAAGCTGTAGCACATCAAGCGGAAGAATCTCGCCGTGCGGTATTTTCCAAACAAATGCCGATATAGGAAGTTTGTCATATAGCGCTCCATAATCAGTTAAGAGTGTTTCGAAATAAAGAGCTTTGTGCATTGTGCTTTTAACACTAATCCAGATTCCTGGAGTATATTCACCGTGCCCCTTCTCTAAATCATACAAGTATTCTTTTCGTACATAAACATTAACAGGTGGCAAAGGGTGAACTAAGAAAGCCATTTATTGTCTCCATTCTAATCCGAATATGAGCCCAGCGTTTTGTCTATCGATATCTCCGTTTCGTAGAAACGTTTCAACGGTGGGCGCAATGAAATAATTGTTATAGTTTAACTTCACCATTGGCTTTACATCTGCACCCGTATATCCAGTAACTGCTCCAACTTCCATAAAGAACCGCGGTCCAAAATCATACGTGTAAGCAGCATATGTACTCATTTTCTTTTCACTATTGAAGTATGTACCGACACTTATAGTACGATCTTCATTTAAGTAAGCTCCTACATGAGGATGGATCCAATTGTATTCATTTTCCAAACCAACGTGTGCACTAAGTAACAGTCCAAAGAATAAATCCATTATCTTTCCTCAAATAAAACATTGTCGACGTATCGATTTTTATCGGCTTTTGATATGCCCATAGCTTCGATAGATCTGTGCAAGTGAGGATTCATTTTTTGGTTCTTGCAGTATTTGTTTAGTGCTGGTAAAGTATCTCGATGTGACGCAAACGCGTTAGCTTCTAAGTTTTCTAAATAGTGTTCTAGAAGTTGTGAAGTTACATCTATAAACTGATCTAATTCTTCGTCGGTGTTTATGTTACCAACGGCGATCATGTTTTCTGAAAATATTTCTTGCGCCCAAGGTGGAAGTTCTCTTTGTTTGTTCCACTCCAATCCTTCTACTGTTCGAGCCATAAAATCTAAGTAAGGGTGCGGAACTCCATGTAAAGGACTATAGTCCATAAAAGATCCGGTGATCTTTCTTGGCCCCGCTACAATATCAAATCCTAAGATAGGCAGTTCAATGTATCTCTCTGGGAACACGTTAACGTGCATCAACCAGAGGCCCTTGCCATCTTCAGGAATGATTGTTTTTAGATGAGCTTTATACACTTCATCGGAATGCCAAAAGGTATCGGTCCAACCTTTGAAGTGCATATCTTCGGTGTAACTAGGATTGTCCCAGCGCTCGAAGTGCTCATCAAATTGATTAAATATAAAATCAGAGTACTGATTAAGTCTCTTCCATAGTGGATGTGTCATGCTTTGTTAGTGTCCAAGTTCCGTCCTCGTTATCAATCCAAGCAAGGCTGTCACCTGGTTCCCATCCTAATTTTTCTAGAAGATCGTCTGTGAATTGTAAGTAAAGATCCCCGGATTGGGGATCTTCGTGAACAGTTAAAGTTTCCATTATTTACGCTTTCTTGCTCTACGTGCTTTTGCAAAAGTATTCATTAGCCTAGTTTCACGAACCTCTTTCAAGGATCTTCGTCGCTTTCTAGCAGATTCACTCTTACCCATTCGAAATTGACGTGTAAGTGGTTTAGTGGCTACTTCTTCGAATGCAACTTCTTTATGCATAAGGATACCTCCTACGTTTGGCTATTAACAATTATATTATATCAAGATATGGGTAAATGTCAACTAATTTCTTCAGACAACTCATCAAATAACTCTGATGCAAAGTCAAAACAGATCTTAGCTTCATCTGCCATATCATCATGCAAGAGTTTGCGGAATTCCTCAATAAGGATCTTAGTATCTCCTTCAAACTCATACATCTTGCCTGAGCCAGGCACTTTCTTTTTGATGATCTGCCCGCCATGTAGTTCACCAAAATGTCTTACGTACATATGAGCCAACAGTCTGTCGTTAGCATCCCACTCCGCAAGTGCATGTATATGATTGGTGTACTTCTCTACAGAAGGCGGATAGTTACCATCTGGCTCTAATCCATATTCGTTTTCAAGCTCACGAATATCAGTCCAAATGCGATTGGACCTTTTAATTGGTTGTAAATTTGGGGGAATGATTACTTTAGATTCCAGTGCTTCATAGTTTAAGTACTGGCAACATAAAAATTTGTGATAGAGTTTAGGCTCAATTTTGCCGCTAATAAGATGTTTAGCGAACTTACGCCGTTCAGCAGATTGGTGGTGAGCCCATGTAAGCTCTTTCAATTTTAGTGACATTATAAGCCTCCGCTGATGAAAGTTTTCATTTTTATTTATAATGACCAAAGGGGCCCCGAAAGGCCCCTCTACTAAGTTTTTTCTGCAAGTTTATCTCAGCTTAGAAGCTGAACGAAACAGATGCAGTAGGTGTCAATTCTTCGCTGTCTAGGTTGTATGACGCTCCTGCTTCGAGCTCAAGCCCGATGAAGCCGTAAGTGTAAGAACCACCTACGTTTTGAAGCATTTCATCCTGATCGCCGTTTACGAATACTGTAGCACCGTAAGCGCCAGCATCTACTTCAAAACCAATATCTTCTGATCCTGAATCATAAGTGATTGCAGCACCAAGACCAATATTGTCGTTCAACAGATAATCACTGCGAGAACCAATCGCAAAGTTTTCAGTAACCATGTTGTATGAACCTGCGGCTTGTAGATTAACAAGACCAAGATTCATTTCGTACATACCGGCTACTGTTTCGATTTCTGTTACATCCGCTTCGATATCTTTCCAGCTAATACCCATTTTTGCTCCAAGGGCTTTAACTGCAATAGATTCTTTCATGGCTGGATCTGCCAATGTTGAACCGTCTTCTGAATCGATCCAAACATTACCTTGATCTCCGAATGAGATCATTGCATCTCCATTTACTACTGTACCAATTTGCCATTCATCAAGGGTAATATCACCGTCTGTGTTCATGTCCAAATCAATAGCAGCAAATGCAGGTACTGCTGTACCCATTGATGCGATACCTAGGTCGAAGGATGTTGTTGCACCCCAGTTGCCTGCTGCGTTTTCTGCAATCTCAGTTGTAATTTCACCGCCAACGTCTGCGGCCATTGCTGAGCCTGCTGCGCAGACCAATGCTGTTGTAATTAGTAGTTTATTAAACATCCTGTCCCTTTCTTATTACTTTTATTAAATGTGTTATGTGCCACTTTTCTGTTGCTAGGCAAGTGGCCAGCCCCCTGTGTTATGCAGCTAGTGCGTAACCAGATGGTGCAAAGTTATCGTTTGCATTTAGTTTGTTTGACCGAATAACGTAGGTCAACACGGTGAACTCCACTCAACTATTCCGTCCGTCGATCCTTGTTCACCCCCATCATAAACACATGTGCTTACATAAACACACGAATAAGTAATGGTCCAAGTCTATAACTTTTATATGGCTTGCCACTATTGAATCTAAAATCACCCCATTGAAAAGGTGTTCCTTTAAACCAACTAATCCAGTGCCAATCCCAATTCATTATATCCTCATGTGTTTATGGTGGAGGTGCGCGGTACTGCCCCGCGGTCCGATCCGTTTTTATTTTGTTTCAACGTCCACTTCTTATATATAACACAAAAGGAGTTAAATGTCAACCCCTTCTGTAAAATTTTTTTACTTGACAAAAATGTCACACTGGATTGATAATGTAATGTACCATTAGTACAAGAGCAACTGAAGCTCCAAGTCCTACCATCATCTTTCCAAAGTCTTTCGCTACAAGAGGAAATACAGATTTTGTTTTCTTCTTACCAAAGTATGTAGCCATCGCAAGTTCACGACCTGCTAGCAAACCAACGAATACCCAAGTTGTACTCATAGGAATATCGTTTAGCTCTTTAAAGAAGTATAAACACAACCAATAGAATAAGTCAATCAACGTAGCTGAACGAACATATCTTGTGTTATGTTTTTCCAAAACGATTTGTTGGATCTTACCACCACGTTCTCTAAACATAAAGAACAAACCACCGACAAATACAAATGAGATCAAAATCATAAGATCTACAGGTACTTGACGCGGGAGGAATACCGCAATGTTTGCCATGTCATGTGACAACCAAGTCCACCACAATCCGCCAGTAGCAACCCACTGAGCAATCCGCCAAAAACGTTTATTGCCTTCACTTACTGGTTGAGTTTCATCAAACCATTTATGAGCAAACTTATTAATGGCAAACCATACTGAGTAAGCAAATAAGGCTGCTACGCCATAACCCATAATAGATTTCATCAACATTTTTTCCAACACAAAGGTTGAAGCAAATACTGATAGAACTAAGAATGATGTTGAAACTGGTACACCAATTCGTGTTAAAGCAACAAGAATAGCTGGTGCTGCGGCGTGGTACCATTGTACTTCTTGCCACGGGATCTTATTCAAACGACCATAACTAATGTCGCCACCATTAACACTCCAACCGTACCAGAGTGTTGCTAGAAGAACAGCAGAAGCCGCTGCCCATAGTACTTTATAGTTAAATCTCTCATTGTTAGATGCCATCCACGTGCCGAGAGTTTGCACTGAATCGTTCGCTATAACCGCATATGCAGCAAGCAGGAAGCCGACAAGGCTCCATAATGTGAGTAGTTCCATTAAACTTCTCCTTCTTGTTTGACGGATTTACCCCGTCGCTCACATAAAAAAGGCAGAGCTTTACCCTCTGCCTACAATATTTATGAATGCTACGTAAAAGTTTTATGACACTTTTGTAACATATTCGTGCCATTCTACACGTATATAATGAGCATCGAGATGATCCCGATACTCAATTGCATCTAAAACACAGTCAAATTTACGCCCATTGATTACGTAAATTCTACCACTCTTTTTTATTACCGGATTCTTCGTTCTCATCATAACCAGCATAATATGCTTCTATTTCTTCAGCAGTCATTTGATCGCGTTCAACACGTTCAGAACTGTATGTTGCACCTTTATAATAGTGAGGATTTAATCCACGGCCATAGTAGCTGTCTGCAGAACCACGATCGAATGGACCACCATGTCTTTCATCATATTTCATATTACTTCTCCGATGCTGGAATTGGATTTGCTTTTAAAGCTTTGAAAAGAGAGAGGGGAATGACGCCCAAGCCAAGTTCACGACGAGGCTTGCAGTAATCTTCGTATGTGGCGTATTCTTCAGCTGTAAGTAGCTTTTCCATAATTACGCCTCCATACCTAGAAAATCTTTTTTCAAGATTTCGATACGCTCAAGGTTTAGATTACCTTCGAATTCGTCAGCCAATACTTCGAAGCACTCGTCGATGTATTCTGAGTTGTAGAACATACGAAGACCTTGATACATGTCAGACTCAACAAAGTTCCAGAAGTCAGTTGTACCAACACCAGGACGTGTATTGAATTCGTCTGCAACCGCCGCGTTAAAGCATTCGATTACGTCGTTTTTGATCATTGAACCGTTTGGTAGTAGCATTTTGATTTCCTTTGTTTTTCCTTATATTAATAATATAGTACTTTTGCAGGGCAATGTCAACCCCTTTTTCAAATAAAATGAAAAAACGTTTGTAATGAAATCAATGGCTTATAAAAAAGTTGAAAAAAAAATCAATCGTATCCTAGGACAGCGACTGATTCTAACTCTTTTGATAATTGTTCTGCTTCTCTAGCCTTCCAGGCTTGTTCAAATCCAATTTCATGAACATAGTTTTCGTTGTTTCCCCATAATCGCTTCATGTATGAATTATAGGTAGCTTCGACGTCTCTGTCGGACCAGGATGGATCTATAAGTTTACCTTTAACGATCCAATTCATTCGGTTGGCTTCTTTACGTACAAATGAACTGCACATGGTGGGACCTCCTTTTTGCAAGTACAGCATAACAATATAACCGTATTTATACAGAAGGTTGATAAATGTTACCGCTAACAAAAAATGATAACGGTAACATGAAACATTTTGTTACCAGCCACCTTCGGGTTTTGGCTGAGGTAAAACATCTAGAGCTTTTTCAAACTCGCCGTGATTACCATCATGAGTTGGTGGTGTCCATCCACTTGGCTTTAAAAGATCTGGAAGCCCAAACGGGTTAGGGCGGCCCGGCTTAATTCCAGGACTTTTTGCCATGTTAGCACTATAAACACGATCCCAAGCGTCATTAGCATCAACACCAAATACGTCGAGAGTGCCAATAGCAAAAACACAAAGATCAATAAGACCGTCAACGATTTCTTCAGCATCTCCATTATTGATTGCAGCCAATGTTTCACTCAATTCCTCCTGACACATTAGAGCACGGAACATAAGATACTTACGCATTAGTTCCTTGTTATCTTTATTTGCTTCAAACCAATCACGCACACCAAATTTGTTATGCATCATGTAAATATCATTTGCCCAATCAGACATCTAAATCACTCCATTTTTTAAGTTTTTCACGTTTATTCTTAGCGGCTTCTTTAACTTTACCCAAGTCGATTATATCATATTCTGCTAGAATGTCAAACATACATCCTAGATCTCCAATTTCTGTTTCAAGTTTTTCTTTATTCCCTTGTATGCCATATCGCTGTATTTTAGCGCATTCTTTAATTACTTCTGCACACTCTTCCATTGTAATGGTAAGTACTTCAAGTTTTTCCCTATTTGCTATCATCATTTTCTATATTTCCCTTTAAGTGTGCGATCATATCTTTAATACGCAGACGTTCTTTTTTAGCTTTAGTAACGTATTTGTCAGGTGCTCGTTCAGCTTCCAAGGCTTCTACAACTGTGTTTTGATAACGCCATGCGGCTTCAAGTTGGGCAAGTCTTTTTTGAGTCATGCGAAAAAATCCTCTATTGTGTTTGTCTTCTCAGCAGACCATCCGAGAGCTTCAAGAATAGACTCAAGAGGACTGAGGAAGACTTTATTGAATTGAGTTTCATAATCCACATACGGTTTGAGATTGAATTCATTAGGTAGAACCGCTGGGAACGATATGATATTTTCTTTGATTGGATTCGGTACTTTGAGATATACAAATTTAATCTTATCACCTGACGTAATCGATTCATAACGATTCGACAGGCCATTTTCTTTGAGATACTTATTGTAGAGGATGCAACCACGAACATGCATTGGGCAACCTTTCTTGTAAGTACCACGAACTGTATACTTCTCGATGTTATCAGTACCTGAGTTACGACCAACATCTTCTGGTGGAAGATTAAAGAACTCAGATTTGAATTGAGCAATGAATTGCTGGATTGCTTCTTCGCCTTCATTCATGATAACCTTGAACGATTCTTTGAGTTTATCACGGCAGACTTCCGGTGTCGATGATCTTACAGATTCAAGGCCGGTTACAGAGATCTTTGGAACTTCATAATGAACACCTTCTGAGTTGAGAGTATTCATGATGTAACGCTTCTTAGCAATGAATACTGACTTATCAGTAATCTTTTCACGTTTCATTACCATAGCTTGACGATATGCACCCATTTTCGAAGCAAGATCTTTATAACCATTTTCGATTACTTCCTCGATCTTCATCTTACAGATCTTATCGAGGAATTCTTCACCTTTCTTACGATCGATGTCAACAGTACCAAATGAAGCTTTAACAAGAGGACCAAAATCAACATAGATACTGTCTGTATCGATATAGATGATATAGTCTTTACCGTCAGTCTTGAGAATCTTGTTAAGATACTCGTTCACGGACTTTTGAGCATAACGAATTGAAAGCTGACCGGATGTCGTAATAGCTTCAGCCATATCGTTAATATAGTAGAGGAAGTAGATATTAGCAGTTGCGCCATAAAGAGAGTTCATAGCAATTTTTATAGCCATCTGGTTGTTATGAAGCTGTGTTTGTTGAGATTGAAGTTGCCGTTTCTTAGCAGGATCGGTTTCATTCTCAATAGCTTGTTCTACTGCAAGCATTTCTTTCTTGATACCAGAACGACGATTATAATATTCATCAATGATCTCAGGAATGATGCCGAGTTTGTCTTTACGGAAACATGCACCGTTTGCGCATACTGCATAATCAGTTTTGTTTTGATATGAGCCGTCGAGTACCATTTCTTGAGATACATATTCACGTTCGCCTTCGACATAAGTTTCAGGAGATAGATTATATTGTAGCATCAGGTGTGGATACAGAGAGTTCAAATCAAACGATACAACCCAAGGATGCATGCCGACTTTTGGATCTTTAACATAACCACCGACAAGTTCACCAGCTCGCTCGCCGGGTCCACCTTTAAGATGTGGAACAATTTTGTCTTTCATCAAACGGCGATATATTGTTGTTTCCCAAATTCCTACTGTACCAAATGCATCGCTGAAGTTAACCCCACCGCCATAAGCAACAGTAAGTACAAGCGAAAGAAGTCCAGATTCGTCTTCCATTCTTTGAATGAGCTGAGTATCCTTAAGGTTATAATCAAGATATAACTGAGGATTTTGTTCATAAAGTGCGTTAAGATTTCCATATTCAGAGTAGTCCAATTTCTTCTCGCCGAGTACTACATGGGCGATATGATCGAGTTTATAAGATTCCTGTGGACCGTACTTGTAACCAAACTTCTTGAAAGCATCCATATAGTCAATGATGGTCAGGCCAGATATGATATATGATTTCTGTTCTTTACCAAATTTGGTGATTGAGTGTGGTGAGATACGACCCCAAGGCGAAAGCTTCTTAGCCTTTTCTTCACCCATAAGTCGAATGATTCGAGTGACAATATATTGGATGTCGAAGTACTCGACGTTCCAACCTGTAACAACTTCGGGATATTCCATCTGCCAGATCTGAATAAATCTTTCAAGCAGTGCCACCTCGGTATCAAACTTCATAAACGATATATCGTCTGGATTGATACCTGTAATTGTTTTTGTCTTATCGAAATCTTTACGACCGAGAAGATGATATGTACTAGACTTAGAAGATTTGTATGCAATCGAAGTGATTTCTTTGTCAGCGGTATTGATGTCTGCATATCCATTCGAGATATCAACCTCGATGTCAAAAGAACAGATGTTGATCTTAGACATGTCAAAATTGATCTCGCCAGGATATTCTTCTTGAATAAATTGAGTGACGTAATTCATAGTGCCACAGATATCGAAACCATGTACATCTTTGTATTGAGTAATGAAATCACGAGCTTCGATCATGCTATTGAAACGAGTAGCACCGAGAGGCACATCACCAATCAATGATTTGTGAGTGGCGTTATCACGAGCACGAACATATAATGTTGGCTTGAATTTGACTTTGCGTTGGAATGGTCTGCCGTTTTCATAACCACGAACTAGAATGTCGTTGATAAAGCGTTCGACTGATGTATAGAATTTAGACATGTTCACCTGTTTGTATCATATATTTTACATTATAACACATAATGTTCATTTTGTAAACCATTAAATGCGTGTTAGATAGATCATCCAAGAGCTTCCCCAGCCTATTGGCCAGTCTCCTCTTATGTAGTTGTCGTCCCATGTTTTCTTTCTATGTTCTAACTTTAAAAACCGAATATGGCCTGGCCATCTTCGTATAAATTTATCTCTCATCTTGATAAATCGTTCGGGCGCTTCGGGATATACGTCAAGATGTACTTCCATAGCAATATGATGTACCTTATTGAATAAGAAGTCATAGTTTTCTTTCATAAAGATATCATACTCACCACCTTCACAATCGACTTTTAAGAAATCAAGATGATCTATTTCGTATTCTTCTATAATCTCTTTAAATGATTTATGTGGTGCTTCATCTCCTTTAACACCAAACCCGTGATCTGAGTGGCCGATGAAGGCATTAATAGGAGTTACTCTTTGCTCTGCCGATCTTGAGATAGCAGGCATAGCATTGACCATAGTAGTGTGAAGAAGTTTAATGTTTGGTTCTACTGAATAAACATGTTTAGCACCCTGTTCGAGTGCTTTACAAGTAAACATTCCAATGCAAGAACCAATATCCATTACAATATCACCTGGCTTTACTTGATACCACCAACCGTACGTGTCGAGATTGAAAAACTCGTGCACCATAGTAGCATAAGTATCTCTGTCATGTAAGTGAGTTGTAATGTATCTTTTAGGATCAAGAAGCTTCATTTTTCTTTCCAAGAATCCATCTCTGTAATTATGTCATCACCTTCTCGGTCCATAGCAATACCCAAGGCCAGTGTTTGAATATCTTCAATCAACCTCTTACAGGATTCCTTATCATATTCTTTACCAGAAATTTCAGCAAATTCGTTTCGAAGTCGATGAACTTGAATCGCTTTATCTTTCATAGCGTTTATTCTTTTAATAAGATCTTCTATAGAGTGTTGCATTGTAATCCTTTCTAGGCCGCTATTTCACTGAAGTTTTTAACCTTTTGAAATTTAATATGGCCTTCAAACTTGTCACCAAACTGGTCGCCACGGTGGCTAATAACGAAGATGTTATCTTCTGCATTTAGATTTTGTAGAGTTTCAATCAAGTTTTCAACACCTACACCATCCATTGCGCCATCAAGAGTTTCGTCAAGTACCAATAAGTTTGTTGATACTGAGTTACGAAGCTTTGCTACGGTTCTCCATGATAGCATAATTGATAGAGTGATGCGAAGCTTCTCGCCTTCTGAGAATGAAGAGTATGAGAAAGCATCTCTGAAACGAGACTTAATCACCTCATTGAAGTTCTCGTCAAGTTGAAAGTCAACGAACAAATCAAAAGCACTCAAGTATTTATTGATGAGTTTGTTCATCACTGGGATATACTGACGAATGATTTTTGATTTGATGCCTCCATCTTTAAGCATAGTTGACACCACAGACAAGACTTCTTTATGATTAAAGAGATCGGTTTGTTGAGTCTCGATAGACTGCATTGTTTCTCGTAAAAGATTGAGTTGAGTTTGATCTACCGCTTCGACTTCTTCTTCAGCTTTGTCAAGCTCTTTTTTATAAGATACAAGTGCATTTTTTGAGATTTTAATCGTTGCTCGATGCTCACTAATTTGCACGTTAAGAGATGCAGTTTTATCCTCAATCGAAGATATTTCATTGATGCGGTTTTCATATGTAGTAACCTTTGCTGCTAACTCTTCGATACCTTTCTCAAGCTCTGCTACTTTTTGATCTTTGGTAATAATTTGTTCTTGTTTGAATTCATGAGCAATACCTTGTTTACATGTAGGACAACTATCGTTATCATGATAGAAAGCAAGCTCTTTCATATAATTACGAAGATTAGAATTAAGTTCTTGATTTAGGTTTCGAGCTTTGTCGATTTTTGACTTGACGTCTGATTTATCTGAGATTGTTTTGATGAGTTCTTCAATAGCTTCTTGAGTGCTTTCAATTTCTGCTTTCTCTGCCTCAATCTTAGATATGTGCTCATTCATTTTTTCCTTGATTTTGTCAACTTCATCTTGGCGAATCTGGCGAATAGAAGCATTATGAGCTTCAGCAGATTCAATCTTAGATTTTGTCAAATCTTTTTGATAGTTGTTTTCAGAGATCTGTTCTTTGTTCTCGATCAAACGTTCTTTGAGAAGAGTATTCATTGTACTAAAGACTTGAATATCAAGAAGATCTTCAATAACTTCTCGTCTGCCATGTGCTGGCAATTCCATAAATGGTACATATGTAGCGCTACCAAGTACAACGATCTGAGTAAATGACTTATAATTTAATCTTAAAATGTTTTTCTCAAGATATGTTTGATAGTCACGAGCTGCCGCATCTTGATTGATAAGCTCACCATTCTTAAAGATTTCAAACAAGTTTGGTCTGATACCGCGGCGTACCATATACTGAGCTTGGCCAATTACAAAATCAATCTCAACAAGTAATTCTTTTTGATTGATAGAGTTGATAAGCTGTGGCTTATTAATCTTACGGAAAGGTTTACCATATAAAGAAAATACAATGGCGTCAAGCATTGTAGATTTGCCTGCGCCATTCGTACCACTCACTAGAGTGTTTGTCTGTTTGTTTAAATGAATTGTTGTAAAAGAATTTCCCGTAGATAGAATATTCTTATAACGCAATTCCTTAAATAATATCTTCATGCAATACTTTGTGCCTCAATATATAAATCATCAATAACTCTCTTTACACTCACTTTATCTACCTTTGTTTCCATAGAATCGATAAAGGCATGAAGTATGTCCTTCGTATCTTGGGTTTCATCAAGGATTTCATCCATTCCCTCACTTTCAATATTCAAGGTGTCTTCGATTGATTTAACATCAGTGGCACCAGCATCTGTAAGTTTGTTGATAAACAAATCGTGAATGTAAGGATTTGTTCTGTTCTTTACAATCACTTTGATATACGCATCTTTGATGTTTGTGGTATCAAGATGAGCAATATCTTCAATTGTCATATCACTATCATCGTATTCAATTTTGTGGAATATCTGGAATGGATTATCAATTCGAGTAAGCTCTCTTGTTTCTGTATCAAAAACATGGAAGCCACGCTTTCCCTGATAGTCTGACCAAGTCATCTCGTAGGGTGCACCAAGGTACTCGATGTTACCATACTTAGAAGGATGATGGAAGTGACCAGACCAAACCTGCTCGTAATGACTGAACAGATCTTTATCCATACCGTGAGTACAAACTTGACCTTTCATCATCTCAAAGCCTTTAAGCTCGAGGTGACCAGCAAGGACATGAGCATCTGAGTTCTTGATGCTATCAAAGCAATGCTGATTATTGTCTTTTGTAATCCACGGTACCATTATAAACTTAGTTGATCCAAATGTCAACTCTTTTGTTTCGTGCTGATAGATGTGAAAGTTGTCATACTCTTTTAGAAGAAGATCCATACTATTCACTTCATTCGTATTAGTGTAGTATGTCGTATGATTTCCAACCAGAGCATGATACTCAATGTTTCGTTTTGCAAGCTGATCAAAGAAGAACTCTTTACCACGCTTAAGTGATACATAGTTGATGAACTTACGACGATCGAATGTATCGCCTAGATCAAATACAGTATCAATCCCATGCTCGTCAAGATATGGAAAGAAACATTCTAAGAAGAACTTCTCTTGATGATCTGCAAAAACTTTGGAATCACCACGGACTCCGATATGCATATCTGTTACGATTGCTATCTTCACTTTTTCTTTTCCTTATCTTTCTTCAGCTTATCTTCAAAATCTTCAATAAATGTATTCATATAATCTGCACTTGTTGTAAGATTCAAATTAACCTCTTCACCTCCAGAATAAGTATCACCTGTTGCTAACATGTTCTGAGATGACTTAAATCGAATGTACATCTGCTTCTTTTCTTTTTGAATACGGCGCAGGAACGCGTACCAAATAATTTGAGTGAAGTAAGCGAATGGATTCTGAGATTTCTCAGGATTGAAGTTACCGATATAAAGTAGGCAGTTCTCAATTCCATCTGAAATCATATCTTCTTTATAAGAATATCCAGAGAAGTTTGGTTTTGTTGCAAGCCGAGTAGCGATCTGATAGATACACTTTCCAATGTAGTCTGGCACTCGTGGCAACGGATCTCCTGCATCCTCTGCTTCTCTACACTCTTCTTTGTACTTGATGAGTGCTTCAAGAAGATCTTTGTTGTTTACGTAATTGCGGGTTGCTCTTTTAGCCATAGCATTTCTTTGCGCCTCCTAATGTTGCTTAGATATAATATAGTACATATTGACTGAAATGTCAACTGTAAAAAGTTACTATATTGTGAAAAAAACTGTTGACATCACTATCAAAGCCTGGTATAATCTGATTTATCAGTTACAAACCAATATTAGATTTCTACTGTGTATATCTTGACAGCAAACTGTTCCTGACCGTAGATCTCAATCCGTTTCCGGAAATGCTGGAGAGTATAGTTCTGGTAAGTCCCCACCGAAAGATCGTCAGCAATATCATACAGAGTCGCCTTATCGGCGTCGTTGCCCTTTCGAAGGGCACGACCAATTGATTGCAATACTTTGATTTCAGATTTAGAACCAGAAGCGAAGATTACGTTATCAAGTTTTTTTAAATTTACACCCGTTGAGAAAACACCATATGATGCAAGGATATCATGTTGTTTGATGGGATCATTCTCAACGAGATGTCTGATACGTTCTCTCTCGTCGCCTTTTGTAGCACCATATATAAAATGGAGTTGGCGATCATCTTTCTTTAGCATCGGCTCTAGGATCTTGCCATGCTTTTCAACCAAATCAAACAAAACCAAATTGTTCTGATCTTTGAGAGACCAAAGCAAATTTCTAATAAAAATGTTTCGCTTGTGATTGTTGACAATGAATTCTCTTTCAGCAGGATACTTTTTACTTGCTACCTGTATCTGACCAATCGCTTTCTTAAAGCTTTTTCTTACATCCTGTTGATGTGACAATACGATTGCTTTAACGTTAAAGTCTGCAACAGTACCTGAATCCATCAAGTCTTTAGTCGTCACGTGCCTTCTTACGCCGCCAAAGCAACCTTCTAGTACCAGCCGATGTGTCTTGCTTTCTTCTGATTTTAAAGTACCAGTAAAGCCATGTCGATAGTAACACTGATCTAAACCTTCCATAATTTTTTGAAGGCTTTTGGCCTGGAACAAATGAGCTTCGTCGCCAAGTACGACACCAAACTGAGAGAACCAATCCTTTGGTTGTTTGATGAGTGACTGCCAAGTTGAGATAACGATTGAAGCATCTGTATTCTTATCTACACCGCCCTGAATCGTGTATATGTCGTCTTCGCATCCATAGTCCCTAAAGTCTCCAGCCATCTGATGAACCAGTGAGATTGTTGGGACGATGATAAGTGTTCTGTGCTCATAAACTCTCCAATAGTGTTGTTGTATCAGATAGATGATTAACGATTTGCCAGAACTAGTAGGAGACAAGGAGAGTGATCTTGAATCCCGGATTGCATCAACAACGTATTGGTTTTGGTAATCGCGTGGTTCAAACTTACAACCAATCTCTTTAGCCAATTCATAACCGTAGTCATCAGGAATCTCCTCTCCATGCATTAGATGTGCTGGTGCATTTAACTCATAACCACGATCTTCGCAAAACTTTTTCAGTCTTGGAAACAAACCAACATAAAGTACTGGGCGCATAGGTTGATACAAACGAATGGTACCATCCCACACTCTATTTTTATATGCTGGAGAGAACTGGTAGCCGGATGGCTTGAAAGAAAAGTATTCAGCGATTTCTTGGCGAGTGCCGGGATCGGCCGTCACCTTCAGGTGTACCGCATTTCCTTCCTCAACATTCACCACATCACTCATAATCTAGTACTCTCCTGCTTGAAACTTCAACACATCAATCATTGATTTAATAATGAAGTTTCTACTATGAATAGTTTTCACAATGTCTTCTAAGTAATCTGCTCGAGCTGTATGATAGTCGATCTTTAAACTTAGATTTACAATATCCTTGTCTGCTTGGATATATTTATCTATATCCTGACGAATGATTTTTTTCTGGTATGGTTTCCATCCGCGTTCACGAAGATCTTCTTCAGCCATAGATCCATCATACCACTCTCTCTTTGCAAGCTCAAGTTGCTTGTAATCATAACGAAGCTTCTTCACTTTAAGCGCTTCTCGGAAGTACATGTTATAGTACTTGCTATGTAATGAAGGGATTTTCTTAGACTCACCGACGAGATTCGTTTCGTCGATGTTTGCATCTTTTGCCCAAATCTCACTTATATCATCAGTACTCATTTCATACCTTTCAAAACCATTTTATAATACATTCTATCACACTTTGATAGAAATGTCAACTACATTTTTCTGTATTCGAAACGAGTATACCTGAAAGTTACTGAGCATTCAGGGTAGATGACGTCAGTTCCTGTCACATCTAAAGAGACTGGGCTGAGGCTAGTTGGAAAGCAATCGAAGAAAGTAAACTCAATGTTTGGATTCTTGTTAGAGTTTGAAATCACGATGCGGATGTCTGATGTAGTGCCGTCACCTTTCTCAAGATCTCTGAACTGTGTCGACTTTTCTGGAGTACCAATACCTTCCATCCATGCAAGGATCTCATTATAATTATTCATAGACTCGTCCACGATAAAATTCATGTCGAGTTCTTGGTACTCAAGGCGATCACCAACAGCATACAACTGATGGATGGGAGCAGCCTGAGGTGCAGGTGTAATGTTGACTCCTGGAATCGTGGCTCTTTGTGTGAAAAATTCTACATTTGGTAGTCGTTGAATTGACACCACAAAGCCAACTGGAGACAGATAATTTGTAATCATATGAAATTTCCTGTTGACATTTCTGAAACTCTATGATAGTATTTATAAATAATGAGCCAACAACCGAAAGGAACTGCATGGCCGAAGACTATCGGTGTTATCAATTCGATGATCCTTGCGATGACTGTACCCACTGGATTGGAGAAATTTAAGGGTTGACATAACAAAAGAAATAGTATAGAATAGCTTAATAATGTTTCCAAAAGGGATAAAATCTTGACTGAACAGTTCAAAATCTTAACAGCTCGCCAACACGTCAGAGAACGTATTGGTATGTATATGGGCTCTAGTGCTCAAGAACAGGTCGAGCGTTTTGTGATGGGTGAATGGAAAACCTCACGGTATGTTCCAGCGCTATCGAAAATGATTGACGAGATTCTTGACAACTCTATAGACGAAGCCATTCGCACAAACTTTGAGTATGCGAACAAAATCAACGTGTCTATAGATAATAATAAGGTGACGATCACGGACAATGGCCGTGGTATTCCGCAAGAGCTTGTTTATGATGAGACAACAGACAGCAAGATTGCTCGTGCGACTGCAGCTTGGACACGTGTTAATGCGGGTACAAGTTTTGACGATGAACGAGTAACTATTGGTACCAACGGTGTTGGCTCAGCTGCTACTAACTTCTTATCATCTAAGTTTGTCGGTAAGACTTGGTCTAACGGCAATATGCTTACAGTTGAATGTAAGAATGGTGCAGAGGATATTCGTGAAAAGCAAACTCCAAAAGACGGAAACGGAACTGAAGTCTGGTTTACTCCTGATTTCGATTTGTTCGAAGTCGACAGTTTACAAGAACTAGATACAGTTGCTTTAGTTGAAGATCGTTTGTCTTCGCTTCAAATGGCATTCCCTGAAATTGCATTCTCTTTTAATAAGCGACGCATCAAGGTCAACAACCTGAAAAAGTATGCTGAGCTTTTTGGTGAAGAAGCAATCATAGAGAAAACTGAAGATCTTTCATTCTTCATCACTACATCTGAAGATGGTTTCCGTACCAACTCATTTGTAAATGGTGTGAATACACGACAAGGTGGTACATATGTAGACTTTATCGTGAATGGTATTGTTGAAGAACTTACAACTATGATTAAGCGCAAGCATAAGATTGAAGTTGTAAAATCAACGATCAAGAACGGTCTTACGTTTGTCATGTTCGCTAAGAACTTTACTAACCCAAAATTTGACTCGCAGACAAAAGAAAGACTGACGAATCCAATGGGTAATGTGAAAGAACATGCGATTGCGTCTGGCATTCGTGAGGCTGATTTCTTTGCTCGTAAGATCCTGAATACTCCATCTATTATTGATCCGATTATTGAGGCTCAGCTTGCAAAGAAAATCGCTGCAGACAAACGAGCTGCTACTCTTGCTCAAAAGAAATTGCGTAAGGTTAAGGTGGCTAAGCATATTGCAGCAAATAAGGATGATGCCACTTTGAAAATCGTGGAGGGTGACTCAGCGATGGGCTTCCTTCTCAAAGTACGTGATCCAAATAAGGTGGGTGCTTATCCTCTTCGTGGTGTTATTATGAACACATGGGATATGAAACCTGCTGATGTTCTTAAGAACAAAGAGCTCTCAGAATTGATCTCAGTTCTTGGATTGGATATTACAAATCCAAACTCAGTTGATGATATGACATATGAACATATTGCAACACTGACTGATGCTGACCACGATGGTATCGGCCACATTAGTCCATTGCTTATTGCATTCTTTTATAAGTTTTGGCCTCGTCTTCTTCTTGAAAAGAAAGTTAAAATCACTCGTACACCAATTATGATTTCTACAAAAGGATCTCAAATCAAGTGGTTTTATACATATGAAGAGGCGAATGAATTTAAGTCAAGCAAAGATGGGTGGAAACATCGCTACATCAAAGGTTTAGGAAGTTTGACGGAAGAAGAATATGATACTATTATCAATAAACCAGTGTACGACACAGTTACGGTTGATGATGCTGGTATGTTCCAAATGATGTTTGGAAAAGATTCGCAATTACGTAAAGACTACATGTTCCAATAAGGAGAAAAATAATGGCACTAGAACAAGAAGTAATGATTAAAGCAATGAAGGCTCATGCCCACGGACATATTCAAAAACATAGAATGAATGTTGAGGTATATCTTAATAATCCAGCAGGAATTGGCGAGCATCCAGATGTTTTTGAAGCAATGGAAACAGAAATCCTTGAAATGGCTAAATATCAAGACGTTTTAGACATGCTTGAAAAATATTTTGGTTGACATATACCAAAAACTGTGATAGAATAGTCTTATAAATTGAAAAAGGGTTCGTCATGTCATTGATGGAATTTACAGTTGAAGCAAATGAATATCCGATCTCAAAGGTTGCAGCCAATGAGTGGAAATCCTTTGCAATGTACACCGTGGAATCACGAGCGATTCCTAATATGATTGACGGGTTAAAGCCTGTCCAAAGGTTCTACCTTTATAGCAGTATCCTCAACTCAAAGCGTGACTTCAAGAAAGTATCCGCCGTTGCAGGTATTATATCAGACTATGGGTACAATCATGGAGAGGCTTCTGCCGCGGGGGCCGGGCAACTGATGGCTGCAACGTGGAATAACAATGTCTGCCTAGTCGAGGGTCGTGGTTCCTTTGGTACTCGACTAGTTCAAGAAGCAGGCGCACCACGTTATGTCTATACGCGCCTAAGCGAAAACTTTGAGAAGTATATTCGCGATGTTGACCTGGCCCCCGCACACGATGACCCTGAACACGAGCCACCTGCATTCTATCTACCAGTACTTCCTTTGGTATTGGCTAATGGAACTAAGGGTATTGCCACTGGTTTTGCCACAAACATTCTTCCACGATCAGTAGAAGACCTCTCTCGCCTCGTTCGTGAATACTTGTCGGATGGTAATATAACCAACAAGGCTCCAGTGTCATTTCCTGAGTTCAAAGGACGAGTCGACTATGATCCGGTTGAAGATCGCCACATTGTTTATGGTAAATACCATAAGAAAACCAAAACAGTAATGATGATTACTGAAGTTCCATATGGTTTTGATCGTGAATCATATGTTAAGGTACTTGATAAGCTTGAAGATGATGGTGACATCGTATCATATGAAGATCTTTGTGATAAGACTGGTTTCTCTTTTGAAATCAAATTAAAGCAAAACACTTCAGCAAACTGGAATGATGCTAAGATCATTTCTAAGTTTAAGTTGAGTAAGCCGTTGTCTGAAAACTTAACGGTGATTGGACCAGATGGAAAGCTTCGTGAGTATGATGACGAGCGTCTTTTAATCAAAGACTTTGTCGACTATCGTCTTGGTATACTACAACAACGAATTGAGAAGCGTAGAGAAGAAGCTCAAGAAGATCTTCGTTGGCTTAATGTGAAGATGCAATTTATTCAAGCAGTACTTGACGATCGCATCGTGTTTAAAAACCGTAAGAAGAAAGATGTTGGCGATCAGATACTACAAAATACACATGCTATTGAATCTGACGTTGATAGATTGCTACGTATCAATATCATGAGCTTGACAGATGAAATGGTAAAGGAACTAGCCAAGGAAATTAAATCAACTCAAGCAGAATTAAATTTCTGGAATAAAACAACACCCGCAAAACAATATGAGAGTGATCTACAGGGATTAGATTAAATGAAAATGTACTTTAAAAGAATAATTATTGCCACTTCTATTCTTTTTAATGTTATAATTGGTGGCAGGTTAAATCAATCTTTTTCTGCAGCTCAGTGGGAAAGGAAAAGAAATGGTAAATGGCATATAGTTTGGTTGCTCAATGCTATCTTCTATAAAGAAATAGAACACTGCATGGAAGCATGGGTAAAGTGGCAAATCATTCATCAAGCAATCAATAGCAGAACTACGTTGTACAGAGATGAAAGTTAAGGTAAAAGGATTAGATCCAAAACTCACAACTCACTTTACTCGTTTTTGCTGCGAGAATTTGCCAGCTTGGCCAAAGAGTATTGAGATTGTTGCAGAAGATAAGATCGTAAACGACAAGTCTGGTCTGTGTATTGATATTGATGAAGATAACTATTTAATTTTGATTTCTAAGAAGAACAAGAACATAAGCCAGATATATACTAGTATAGCCCACGAAATGGTTCATGTGAAGCAGTTCATGTATGATAATCTTGGAGAGCTTCTTGACAAGGGTTACAACTATGACACTTGTTGGTGGGAACAAGAAGCCAGAGAACGATCGGAGAAAATTCTTTTAGAATTTGTGAAAAAATTTCAAAGAAAGGGTTGACATTCTCCAAGAAAGTACTATATTAATATAATAATAAGAAGGAATCAAACATGATAGAACAAGAATACGACGGCATGCTAGCTGTTTTTGGATACTCAGATCCATTTGAATACTGCAATGGTTGTAGTAGCATTCAACCAAACTTTATTCAACAATCCCTGGAATGGTGAGCATCATGAGTATTGTAACAGAAATGGCTTTAATTTGTACAATCCTTGGTGGAGTAATTGGATATGTTGTGGGATATCGCCACGGCCACAATGACACAGAAAAGGTTTATAAAGATGTCTATGATATCAAAGATTGGAGTTAGTGCTCTAGCTCTATTAGTGGCAGCACCAGCCTATGCTGACAAAGTGCAAGCTACTATCACTGACGAATATCGTTACGTAAGTAAACGAGTTCCTTTTCAACATACTGAGTGTTATGAGGTAGAAGTACCCGTATACGCTAATGAACAAGGTGATGCTGCAGGCGGTGCCTTGATGGGTATGATTATTGGTGGCTTACTTGGTAAAGGCGCTTCTGGTAATGACCAAGGTGCTGCAGCAGGTGCAGTAATTGGTGGTATTATTGGAGCTGACAAAGCACAAAAAGGTAGTGACAAAATTGTTGGCTACCGCCTTCAAGAGAAATGTGAGACTAAAACACTGTATGAAAATCAAAATACATCAGTTTATTCTCACAGCATCATCAAATTCAAGCATGATGGCAAGTGGTATCAATTGGAGTTTCGTAAATGAACTGGCCTGAAATCATCATTTGGAATATTGGTTTCTGGGCTGTTTATATACAGCTTTGTATGATACCAGAGAAAATTTTCCAGCGTTTTATTGATAACGCTTAAAGAATCTGCGCTTAGCTCAGCTGGATAGAGCAAGTGCCTTCTAAGCACTAGGTCGGGGGTTCGAATCCCTCAGCGCAGGCCAGTTTATTATGACAGACAAACAAATAGTTTTATTTTTACAGTACTGGGGTAGTCGAGGAATCACTTTACCGAATCCTCGAAACTACCCTAGGTCGTTTGCATACTATGTAAAGTTGTATAAATATCGCCAGTCTAATAAATAGATAATGCCCTTATAGCTCAGCTGGTAGAGCAACAGATTTGTAATCTGTGGGTCCGCGGTTCGAGTCCGTGTGGGGGCACCATTTAACAACTGAAAGGCAGTACTATGACTCAAGTCTTTGTACTAGTACTTGTCATGTTATTACCAACTAAAGAAGCCTTACACGTTAACGCACAAAATATGGGCTTTTTTACAACGAACGTAGATTGTTTTAAAGCAAGAGAAAGTTTAGCTTCAGCTCTTTTTGAAATGCCATCTGGTTATTACCCGCCAAACACTCAAGCGGTATGTATACCACTAGAATTTGATCCTAGAACTTTAAAGTGAAACTCTACGTATTGTGATTAATTTATCGGCTGGGTATTTTTGTATGGAAACACTATCATTTTGATTTCCGCCAATTACGTTATACCAAATTTGACCGGTCGACATATCTTTGGTTTGACTGACATAAAAACCAACGTGGCCTTGCCATCCGGCTTCGCCTCTTTCAAAGACTAAAATATCTCCCTTTTCGGGAGTTGTAACTTCTTGACCGTAAGTTACAAATGATCTGGCCATAAGTGGGAAAGCACTTACAGATCTTGATGTTGGAAGTTCATTCTCAAGCAACACCATATTCACGAAAGCAGCACACCACTCAGTAGTTACTGGATCCACTCCCGTAATATCTTTGATTGTTTGGCGATCTTTTTCTTCTGACAAGCCATACCAGAAATACGCCTTGTGAGCTAGAGTTTGTTTTGATTCTGGCAATTTGCGAGAAAGAGCATAGTCGGTATCACTCGAGCATGCTGTTAGATATATAATCAGTGGAAGTAATAGTAAATGTTTCATGTTTTATTTATAGTTGACATTTGGCTAAATACAGTATAGAATATTAATAATTTTGTAATAATTGGAGGTATGCATGAAAGTATTAGTAACTGGTGCCACGGGTTATATTGGCAGCCATGTATGTAAACTACTTAAAGAGTATGGCCACTATGTTGATGGCTGGGATACAAACATCCACGGCGAGCATAATGATATATCTAAATATGTAAACATGTTTGAGCCTGTAGATGTCACAGATCCCTTTGCTGTACATGGTACATATGATGCTGTAGTTCATTTGGCTGGTCGCAGTGTAGTACCTCAGTCACTTAAAGAGCCCACGGAGTATTACCGTGTAAATGCTATGGGCACATCAAATATGCTTGACAAAGTAAAAACTCCAAACTTTATCTTTGCAAGTACATCATCAGCATGGGAGATGGCTTCACCTTATGCTCGCAGTAAGGTGGCTGCTGAAGATATTATTAAGGAGAAAGCCAATGGTTATACTATTTTTCGCTTTTTTAATGTCTCTGGTACTGATGGCGTTAATCGGCAATTGGGTGCTCCAACCCATCTTATTCGTGTTGCTGCTATGGTGGCTGCTGAAAAATATCCCCACATTAGCATCTTTGGTAACGATTATGATACTAGGGACGGTACTTGCATTCGCGATTATATACACGTCTGTGATCTTAGTGCTGCTATAGTAAAGGCTGTAGAAGAAGGTCCTCGTAATACTCCGTATGAATGCCTTGGTAGTAATACAGGATTCAGTGTTCTTGAAGTCTTAGATGCTATGGATAAAGTTACCGGCAAAGAAATGAAACGAGTTTTCGAAGATCGTAGAGAAGGTGATGCTACTGCTTCAGTAGTTGATGAATTATCAGAATATTGTGTACTCACGAAAGATATCTACCAAATGTGTGAAGATCAGTACAGATTGGAGATAAATAGTTAAAAGCAGCAAAGGAGAGATAGATGTCCGACGTTTTGATTCTTAATGCAAATGCTCAACCCGTCAACTATCTCCCTCTCAGCGTTATTAATTGGAAAGAAGCCATACGGTACATTTATCACGATAAATGTGATGTGTTAGAATGGTATGACGATTGGCTAGTCCGGAGCCCCTCTTGGGAAACCAAAGTTCCCGCTGTGATTATGATGAAACAATATATCAAATCCAAGTCAGAGGTTAGGTTTTCAAAATCTAACCTTTATTTACGTGATCAGTACAAATGTTTGTATTGCGGATATAAGTTCAGTAGATCGCATTTGACTATGGATCACGTTGTTCCACTCAGCCGTGGTGGTAAAACAGAGTGGACCAATATAGTAGCAGCCTGCAATCCTTGTAATTCTATTAAAGGAAACAGGATGGACTGGAAGCCTAAATATAAACCATATAGACCTGGTTACTGGGAATTAGTTCGTAAACGTAAACAAATGGAATTTACAATCAAACATCCAAGTTGGGAGTTGTTTATATAATGAAAGTTTATATAGGGCCTTATAAAGATGATAGGCCGCAAAAGATAGAAGTCGCAATACACGATTATGATACTTGGAGCATGGATTATACTCTTGCACCGATTATCTTGCCTATGCTAAAACAGTTGAAAGAAACAAAGCACGGCGCTCCTAATACAGATCCAAGTGATGTACCAAAAGAGTTGCGTCCTACTGCTAAATGGAAACGTGCATACGAAGGTGACGGTACAGCTGATCCTAAGTTTTTTGATCGTTGGGATTGGATTATGGATGAAATGATCTGGGCCTTTGAACAAAAGGTAAAAGACAATTGGGAAGATGAGTATTATGGACCACATATTCCAAGTGATAGTGGCATTGGCGATTTTGAATGGATTGATCGTGACGGCTTGAAGGCGCATCAGGAACGAATGAGCAACGGCTTCAGATTATTTGGAAAATATTATGAAAATTTGTGGGATTAAGGGTTGACATTTCTTCATTATGTAATATATTTACAGATATATACACGGAGAAAAAGTATGGACAAAGATGTAATGATATCATGCGAACTCGCGATTGACATTATGCAAAATGGTTTTCATTTGCCTATTAAAAATGGTAAAGTAAATCGCGATAAGATTGAAGACGAAGTCATCATTGCAATGTACAAGAAAGAATTGCCGCCAATTACCGATATTCAATTAGATATGGCAATTGATAGTGTACAAGAACTAGTTAGTGAGTATAACAACGGAATTAAATAATGCATCCAAAATTGAAGGGGTTTCCCAGCTGTTGGGTGGTCAATCTTGAAGAGAGTAAAGACCGCCGAGAATATATGATTGGTGAATTTGAGAAGCTAGGAATAACCAACTATAGAATATGTTCTTATCCTCGATTAGAAGATTCTAATCTCAAGATCACTGGCACACCTGAGTGCCAAATCTTACCTTTTGGTGCGACATCATCTCATCTACTTACAATCAAAAAATGGTATGAAGAAACAGATGAAGATATGGTTGCTATCTTTGAGGATGACTGCCTTTTCAATCAAATAGACCAATGGCCATTCGTATGGGAAGACTATGTAAAAAAACATGGTGTTCTATGGGATGCTTTGCAGCTTTGTGTAATGCACGAAGGGTGGGCAGTGATGGCTCCACGGCATAGAGTTGGATGGGATCATGGCTTACAATGTTATATTATTAAGCGTGGCTATGCTAAGAAAATTGTAGATTATTATTTTCTAGATGATAATCATATTCGTTTTAGGATGCCTTTGCTTCTAAGACTTGATAAAGAGAAAACCGTGAGAATGAAACCAACCATCGAGAATATCATATATGGCTTGGGTATTACTCATATTCATCCATTGTTTAATCACAATGTAGAAAGATTTCCAACTACAGTTCACGATCACTCAGATGCTAAGCTAGCAAGAGTTGCTCAAGTTTCTTTTGAGTATGTTCGTAACTGGTGGAACTTAAAGGGAGAACACGCAACGTTAGATCAGCTATTTGATTACGATTGGTGTTGTCCTAAAAATACTGGCCAAACATTTGGTAATTTATTTAAAATTGAGGAGTAAAGTATGGCAAAAACAGTAGGTGTTGCTGTAAAGCAAAAAAGTTATAAGAAGACTTCGATTGGTAAACGAAACCTTAAGTTATCTTCTATGAATAAAAGTAAAAAAGCAAGTATGAAGAAATATAGAGGACAAGGGCGAGGGTGATGAGCTGGGGATCTGTAGCGGAGAAAGAAATACGTAATCGTATTAAACTCTGTATATACGCGTATGCATATGAGAAAGAGAACGAATCAGTTATTTCTGATGGAGAGTTCGATAAGCTTTGTCTTGCTATAGATCCTCAACTTGATACCGGCAATAAAAAGCTCGACGATTTTTTCAAGAAAGAATTTGATCCATCCACCGGTCAGTGGATTCACAACCATCCTGAGCTTGATAAGATCGCCGAGCTATATAAAAAGTACTATGCTACTCAGACTTTAGTAGCGTAATAACACCCCACGCGATCGCCGCGTAAGATACGAGGTCTAGTGGCATAAGCAAGCCTACTAGGCCAACACCGATAAGAGCTGCTCCATCCCATGAAGTACGCTCTTTTAGTCTTGACATTAACCAGTTCATATTAGTCTCCTTTTACTATAGGGATAAGTGTTTGTCCATTAATAGACGCCACACTCTACCGTTTTTGAATAGAGAATTCAGCATAGGTTTCTGAAGTTCTCTCATATTCCACCATACAAATCTTTTATAATCTCTAGCAAGATTAGTCCCTAAAGCTTTGTCGTATGTTGAAATGTTGTGTAAAGTTTGATCTATGATAAATTCTAAGTAGACGTTTAGCAATTGCAATCCTGACAGTCACACGTAGGACCACATTTGCAATTAGGATTGTTACAAGACATCCTATTTCTCCTTTTGTCTAATGACTTTAGTTTTAGCTTGAGCTTCTAGATTTTTTATACGAAGCTCCAGATCGTCGATTTTTTTCGTGACCTTTGGATAACGTTTACGCCATGCTTCGGGATCATCTTGCAGCCAATCCCAACCGAATCTATCGACCAAATAATCTAAGAAACCATCAAATTTTCCCATCAAATAAAGTGCTGCGTGTGTATTACGAAACCATGCTAAAAATGCTGCACCAACCAAAGAGCCAGCGATAGCCGTATAAATCCATAGCGTATCGCCGAACATTCTTGTTATCATTTCCCACATAGTTTAGTACTCCAATTTATCAGTGCAACGAACATAGTTATCCATACCATGATCTTTTGCACCATCTAGTAAACCTGATTTCCAACCGCGCCAACGATCCTTGAGCATCTGCCAAGGAGTCATTTTGCGGACATTACCATAAAAGTTAATATACTTTAATTCGCCGTGGTGTTTGTAACCCATCAGCATAAGTGGAACCTTTGTGACGATATCGTTATTGTTAACAAACCGCATATGTTTTGTTTCAATATGTTTCACAAAACTACGAGTACCAACTCTAGGTGAGCCAAACGTTGTAAGTTGCTCAACCTTCTGAGTTTCTTCGAATCTTGAAGTTGCAATAGTAGCCATAGCAGCGCCAAGAGAGTGCCCTGTGATCCAAAGCTTTTTATCTTGGTGTCCTTTACCGTGATGTGCTACAATCTCATCCCATATTTTATCGCATTCACCTCTAAAACCTGAATGAACTAAACCATGTGTCATTGCTCCACGTGGAATAGCATTTAGATCTGCAAGAACATCTGAGATCTCGGTTGGTTCTGTACCACGAAATGCAAGAACATATTCTTCTTTATTCCATACCGCGTGACACTGAGCTCCATCGTTCTCAAAGAACTTGTGTCCGGTGTAACCGAGAGCTTTCATTTTGCTCTTAGCTTCTTTACCATCTAAGTAAGCCAATTCAGCTAGCCTAGCCATTTTGTTACAAATCATTTTTTCCTCCCTAAGAGTTTTGCCTTGATCTCATTAATTTCATTATCTTTGTCGCGTTGTTGTCTATTTTTTTGTGCCTGTTCATCCACTTCATGTGGCTCTTCCACTCGTACTCGTCGTGGGGTATGAAAATTCTCCCTGAGCTTTTCAATTCTTCTGCGGATGTCTCGAATTTTAATATCAAATTCCAACCGTTTGGCAAGTTCTGCATCGTCGTCTTCTTTCTCTACTTTAAATAGCCATCCCATGATCGTGCATCCGTATTTGTTTGTTTTTCGTCTGGTGTTTTGCAATCGCATTTAATGCAAACGTCGTTATGACAATCATCGCAATCCGGTTGATAACAGTGACACTTATGTCCGCAATTTTTACAAGTACGTTTTGGTCCGATCATGTATCACTCCTAGTTTGCTAGTGGGTTGTCTAAGGCCTTTTGTAGTTTATTCATGAGTTCTGTTTCTAGATTACGCATGTCTCGTTCAACTTTGTTTTCTAAATCAGTCATCCGAGTGTCACTAGATTCTCTTAATTGAGAAGCTTTTGTATCATACTGATTCTGTAGCGCATCCCTTTTATTATCAAAACGCTCCTCAGCATTTTGAATTATTTGTCTTACGTCTGATTCAGTATCACGCACGAGCTTTTCGACACGGCGAACTTGCGAGTCCATAGTGTTTATTTGATCTCTCGTATCAACTTTATTTTCTCGTGTGCGTTTTTCTAAGTCGTCTATTTGTTTTTGGATGGAAGCTATTTGAATTATCAGTTCAGCCTTTGCATTCTCGACCGATACTTCAATTTCATTATTGCGTGTTGTTATTGAGTCAACATCAATATTTTGAACAATTTCTTTCATGTCCATATAGTCTTTATAGACTTCAAAGGATCCATATAAGGATCCGCCGATTGCCCCAAGCAAGGCAAAAGCTGCACCAATAGTAGTTGGTGTCATAGAAATACCAAATAACTTAAACTTGGTATTCTTTAACTTTTCTACTTCTTCGTCAAGTTGTTCAAGGCCATCCCCTAGGTCTTTATCGGCCATAGAAACTCCTATTTAGTTTTCAAATGAGATTTCTCCCTCACTATTCTCATTCAAACGACGAAGTTGCTCAAGTTCTTGTTGTAGCTTTAAGACCTCAAGTCTCTTCTTTCTCAATTCAAGTTCATACAAATCGTTACAATTAATTCTTTCTTTAGGTCCATCTAGTGGAATAATAATACGAGCATAAACACCTATATCTCGACTCGTATCCATATTATTGCCACCACTAAACGGGCTATTATAATTATCAATTATACCGGTTACTCCAAACTCAAGATTTGTTGAACCACCGATTGAATTCTTACAATCAATCTCACCTGAGCGAATGCTATCTTGGCCATAAGCCTGCCCCATATTGGGTAGCTGTAGGCCAATATTATCTGCCAGTCCTGGCGAGCTAAAAAGCAAAGCTGCTAATATTATATATCTTTTCATCACTCTTCACCCGGCTTTTTCACTTTAGAACAAATTCTAGATGAAACTGCGGTCCTTGTCATGTTGCTCTTACGAAGTTTAGATTTTGAGCATATATATCTAACCTTATATTTATCATCAGAGCGTATATAGATATCAAAAGATACCGTACTTAAATACGGAATTTTCCATATCTTATAATTGGAAACAAAACGAATGGGCTCCCAGTTGTCGTCATAAACGCCGATCTCATAATAATCTACTTCCGGCCGTTTATTAAACATCGTCATTGTAGTAACGAGGAGCCCATCCATATAAGATTGCTTTAACACAGGATAGGTAGGTACCATCTCATGTGCATAAGCTTTACTCGTAAATACGAGAAAAACCAGCATAAACAAATACTTCATGATGTATAAACCTTTTTTATTGAGCGATGCATTCCGCTTGCACTACAGCAGTATAGTTACCGCCTGGAAATGCTTTATTGCCTCCCATAGTAGCAACCGACGAGGTTACAAACCACGTTGATCCAGTCGCTGTCATGTCGTAACGGTCCATCATTCCAAGTTCTACTTTATTTGTTTCATAATCACCCATATTGGTAGCATCTGAAACAGCATCTACTGTAGTATCTCCAGTCCAGCTTACCACATCAGGGAGGTTAGGTGAAGATGAGAATTCCGTAGGCGCTGTAATCTCAACATAATAAGCATTTGCCAGAGAAATATCTACACGAATGCGTGCTTTCTCGCCGCCATCAGTTGACGATGTTGTAAGTGTGTAAGCATTGGGGTTAGCATAAGTACCTGATGTATCTGTTTGAATAATACAACGCGACTGTACTGAGCCGTTTATAGGAGTGTCAGCAGCAACCGCAACTCCGCATGAAGCGATAAGAGCGATAGTGGCACCTATGATAGTTGATTTGAACATTGAAGTCCTCCTTATTGTCCTGTACTTAAATTATATTGCATATCAACCATTTGTTGGTGTAGTAATTGTTGTGCAAGTCCATTGCGTAAACCACTTTGGTTTTCAGGAAGTTTGGTATCTAATAAAACAAGCGAGTCATTATAAGTACCACCTGGAATGTTTGCATCATAATAAGAGTTCATATTAAGATTAATTGAGTCTTTCATTTGACCTCTCGCAAAAGCCAATGCAAAAAGCTCTGCTCTGCTTGCTTCAAACATTGCCTTTTCTAAACGGTCTTCCCTCTCACGTTCTTCGTCTTCAAGTTCTGCCAGTCTTTTCTCTTCATCTTCCTCTTCTTGCAGTTCATCATCATCTTCATAACGGTATTGATCACGTTGAGCGTCGCCTTCTGCATAAGCGTCGTAAATTTCGTAATCAATTTCTGGAGGCTCTACGTATGGAACCTCATAGCCGGGGCAGTTAGGATCGAACTGCGGATTATAACATGGATCTACACGATATGTATAAATCACACTAGGATTTTCCACAGATCCGTTTCCTTGTACATCTATCTCCCCATCACCCCATAGATCTCTATGTAAGTTACCAACAGGAATTACTTTACGCACTTCTTGTCCTGATGGCGATGTAGGAGACCAGTCTTCGCGATCTCTAAAAATGTACTCATTATCTGAGCCAGCTAATTTGTTTTGAACGTATACTGTAACAGCTTCACCGTTTTCTTTAATAATGGTATAACTATACAACACGTTCTGAATATCTAATCCTGGAGGAGTCGGCAATACATTGCCCATAGACCAAGAAAGTCCGTTTGCAGCAGCGTTCGGAGTAGCTCCGTAGTAAGGCTTAATACTCTCAGAGGAAGAGTAAGAAGGCCAAAATACCAAGGCCAGCAAAAGGAGCTGCGTTCTTAGCATTTTCTTTAAGATTTCCGCCACCTGTTTCCTCTCTTATTTTTTCTTTGTGCGTTTCCCAGCCAAGCTTTGCAGCATCGCCGATTTGTCCGTCATAAGGGCAAGGCGTTCCAGCTTGCATCATCGCGTCAAAAACATTCTCATCTTGACACATTACAGATACAGCCGCAACTTTCATTCCCATATCATACAATACTTTAGCGTTCTTCAATCGCTTACAATTTTCTTCAGTAAATGTTGCGCCACCAGAAATACCTAATATCTGAGTTTGCACCGCAGCGGCAACACCAATTGTACACAGATCGCTGTTACTGCCGGCGCTAAATTGTGGTGAAACTGCAGACGGCGGCGGTTGAACGATCGTAGTCGTCATATTGCCTTCAGACCTAATAGTACTGTCTGTGCCCGATTGAGTACAAACGTAGCCTTCCGGACATTCAGGCGCTTCCTGAGCCGCTGCAGCAGACCCAAGAAATAACACGCAAAGTAATATTAAAATTCTCATTGTATCCTCCAAGAATTCATTATGTGAAGTCACTTCTATTCATTCTTATTTATACAAACTAAACTCCATAAATATAGAATTGACATGTAACATATTTTGACATATGTTAAAAAGTGTCAAAGTTTTGACAATGTAACAAAGGATAATAAAAGGTTACTATGTATTGTACTGCTCCTCACAATTCACTAACAATTCAACCAGACGGTAATCTTTCTATATGCTGTGCAGCAGAAAGAACTTGGTCTTTCAACCATATTAGTAATGTAGATAATATTGCTGAATTATGGGGCAACCATTCAGATCTTGAATCTCTGCGTCAAGATAAAGAGCCTTTGGTGAGTAAAGTTTGTGGATACTGTTTAAACAACGCTAAACTTGGCATGAAGAATTCATGGTTTCACGCAAATGTAAAAGGTGAATCTCGTAGAGCGAGTATTCCAACAGATAAGACGATACGCTTTCTAGAATTTACAACTTCAAATCTATGCAATCAAACCTGCGTGACATGTTCAAGTTATTATAGTTCTAAATGGATTGGGTTAGAGCAGGAAGCGACTGAAATGTCACTTGACTTAGAATCCTGGAAGAATCCCGGTGAACCAGGCTTCAATGACTTTGGTGCTTCGTTATACAGAATGTCGGATTCAGACATTGAAAAGATCTTACCTATACTTCCTAACTTAGAACAGATCGTTGTAAAAGGCGGTGAGCCTTTCGCTGACAATAACAACTATTACATCTTAGAAGAACTCGTAAAAGTAAATGATAAGTGCTTGATTGATATGACAACAAACATGTCAAAGGTTCCACAGCGATATATCGACTTACTATCTAAAGCTTCAAATCCAGTAAAGATATCCGTTTCAATGGATGGTATTGGTAAAACATACGAATGGGTAAGATCTACTCCTTTTGAGCAAACAATAGAAAATATTGAAAGATGGAAATCATCTGGAATTACTGGATGGATTAATATCAATCATCGCTTAAATATTTTTAATATGTGGAACTACAATGAAGTGCTTGATTACTGGAATCAAAGAGTAAACGACACTCAAGTAAGCTTTACACAGATGGGATGGGTTCACGAACCAAAATACGCTGCACCTCAAAGAATTCTAACTTTTAAAGAACTAGAAGATTGGCGAAATAACTATAAGAAATGGCCAGATAATTTGCATAGGCACATGTTTATTAAAAATGAAGAATTTATGAGTAACGATCCGATCATACCGACCATAGAAGATTATAACAATTGGCGCAGTCGAATGCACATGTTTGCTTCGTTTATGAATTTAAAAAGAAACATAAACATATATGAACTGCATCCACAACTAAAAGAACTATAAATATTATTGTGATTTCTTTACCATGATAACAATAACGCTCAGGTGGAGGAACACATGGCAACGCAAAATGAATACGACGTTCACGTCATTAAAGTAGTTGATGGTGATACTGTAGATGTAGACATTGATCTAGGTTTCGGTATCTGCCTTAAAGACGAAAGAGTTCGAATCATGGGTATTGACACTCCTGAAAGTAGAACTTCAGACAGAGTAGAAAAACTCTTTGGTCTTGCAGCAAAGGATAGACTCTATTCTCTGCTAGAAAAAGACGCAAAACTCATTACCACAGAAGATAAATCAGGCGAAGATATGAAGGGTAAGTTTGGTCGTATCCTTGGTGATTTCCGTGCAGCGGATGGTCGTTTGGTGACTGACATTATGATCGAAGAAGGTCATTGTGTGGCTTACTTTGGCGGATCTAAAGAAGACGTTCAAGCACAGCATATGGCAAACCGCGAACGTTTACTTGCTGAAGGTGTTGTAGATCGTGCCGAGTACGAAAAAATGGTCATTGAAGAGGCAAACGAGAAAAAATAATTTCTAAGCCATTGATTTCAAAAGAAACGTTCTTGTTGACATTACTTTCCACTGTGATATAATAGATATATCAAATGAAAGGAAATGCATATGGCAAACGAAGTATACTTTAGGGGCGGTAAAGCTAAGGAACGCGAGCTTGCCGCCCTTGTTGTTGACTGGTGCATCAAAGAAATGATGCCTCGTATTCGTACACTTGACATATCCTTAGAATTCGATGGAAAAATCGAGGCTTATGGGTATTGTATGAATGAAGACTTCAAAGGTCGTGAGTTTACGCTTACAATCAAAAAAGGTTTGCCATTTTACGATCTAGTATCCACTATCGTTCATGAGATGATTCACGTAAAACAGTATGCTAAGAAAGAATTACGTGACGTTAACGGTAAAACTAAGTGGAAAACCAAAGATCACAGCAAAACGCCTTACTCTAAGGCACCTTGGGAGTTACAAGCATTCAGAATGGAAGAAAAACTTGCATTAAAATGCATAAAAACACTAAATTTTTCACTTTAGGGGTTGACATTGCATTCTGAAAGTACTATATTATTAATATAAGATGAAAGGAGACCAATATGGGTCAAATGAAAGAATTAGTAATGGAAATGGAAGAACGCATCGTAGGTGTGATCGATGAACAAGCTGAGAATGAGAACGTTACATCATTCCCTGCTTACAAACAAATCGTTTTGGATGCATATGCAGCTGAGCCTTTGTTGTGTCATACTCCAATCGACTATGTTGAGGAAGTAGCTTACGAATTATTTTTAGATTTCGTAAAGTTTTTTCAAAAAAAGGGTTGACAGCTCTTTCAAACTTTGATATAATAGTTCTACAATCAATGAGGAATATAAATATGATGGAAACTACTCCTAACCAGAAAAAGCTTGGTGTTATCGGTCGTTACATGATGAACTGTGCAGCCACAGAAAAAGATGATGCAAAATCTAATCATCTTGCAGTTGTCGGTGACAAGCTTACTCGCTTCGGCGCTACTTGGGGTACTCGTAAATCAGATTTTTCCAAAGAAGATCTGCAACTTATCGTAGAATATATGAAAGAGGCTTAAATGGATCCTGCAAATATTACAGTTGAACAAATGAACACCCTCCTAGCAGATCAAGGCTGGGATGGAGATCCCGTTACTGTATGTGTTACCGACGATATCCGCAATGCCAGTGGCGAGTGGGTTTATAAGATAGCATATGGTTCAAATATCAACCGCGTTTATGTCGGCGAAAACGACGATGGAGTCTATGTAGATAACGCTACAATGCGTTAAGAGGAATTTTTGTTATGTTGGCTTATTGCGACTATATCGCACACGTGATCAGTACCGCTTTCAACAATGATAAACCAGAAAATAAGATTACTCAGGTTGGTAGAGTAAAAATGGATTTGCATCCTATCGATGGTTACATGCTGTCAACGAAGAAAACCATTACTATGGAAGACTTCAACGGTAAGTTGTATAAGGTAACGGTAGAAGAAATTTGAAAAAAAATTCAATAAAAGGGTTGACATTTACTAGAAAAAGTATATATTAATAGTATCAAGGCAATATTGAGAGGTTCCAAACCCTCAGCCGCTAAAGTGGCAAAAATGGATTAAAGAGATATATTGCCTGACGTAGCCTGCGCGTCGTGAGTAAACAAGGTCGGGCAAGAACATTCTGGTGAATATACCGCCCGTGAAATACCGGTGACGTGAAAACCAGAATTAGCGAGGACTGAGGAAAACTCGACCAGGCAGTAAGAACTCAGTCCTCGTTACTTATGGCGCACGGGGAAAGCCTGCAATTACGCGAACGTACCCAAAAAAATCCATCCATAAGTCTGCAGCTTTTGGATGGTCGGTGAGTCGCTAGTACCGAATGGAAAGCTAGCCGGGTGCTGTACATCGAAACAAACAGATAGAAAGGGAGGCACCTAGGAAGGCCTCCCTTTTGATTTATCTACTTACGGATAGCGTCAGCACCAAAGAATGCTGCAACCAAAGCAGAAATAGCAACAAAATATGTCGGTGCAATATCACCAACGATTCCTGCTGCAGTATCTAGTCCAAAATATGATGTTAAGACAATTGCAAATGGATAAAGTAGCATGCCGAATAAAGCAAACCAAGTCATCCCACGCATTGCATCACGCTGTGCGTCCTTGTCTTCTAATTCTTTTCTTTTAAATTCAAGATACATTTCGCGTTCGATATCATCTACAACACCGTCGCCGTTTGTATCCGCTGGATGGTAACCGTTGTCTTCAGCCATCTTAATCTCCTATATAATTAAGTTCAAATTCATGCCGAAGAGTTCACAATACTATTTATAAATAGAAAATAAAGAGGTCGATAATGTACGTAACACCATGCATGTCTATCTGTTATATTGATCCTTCTAAGGGTTATTGCATAGGCTGTGGTAGAACGAAAGAACAGATCTCTGAATGGTCTAATTACGCTGAAGAAGAGCGTATGAGAATTATGAAAGATCTTGGTTATGGTAAGAGAATAGGTCGAGAGGAGAGATTACGCCGATACGACCGTGGATAGTAGCCTGAAACCCAAAGGAGTTGAAGATGGCAATTAAAGTAAGCACAACGACAGTGATAACAAATTCACTTGTCCTACAAAACATCGCCAATACAGATCTCACAACACGCGGATCTATCAATTATGCGGTGGCAATTCAAGATAACGTTCTAAGAATATATGATTCTACCGGGACAGAAGTACGTACGCTATACGCTGCTGCTGTAACATAGGAGTAGATCATGGTACTTAGAGTTTCTGCGAACACCACATTCAGTGGTGAGGTTATTAATGATAGCCGACATTTATTAAATATTGCAAACACTGATGCAACATCTGCATCTTCCATAGCAATGGGAATTCGTATGCAGAATCATACCCTTAAAATTTATGATTCTTCTGGTAGTGTAACTAAAACTTGGTACTTTGCTGTTACGCCTGGTATCCAGGCAATAGTATAGGAGTTTTGTTATGGCAGTAAGATCACCACTTTTCTTATCAGACGCATCAGGTACGAACCAAATTGCAGAAGGCGATTCAACATATATGACAGCTCTTCATGAGTTTGCAGGATATGCCTTTGCTCAAGATCCTAATCCATCACTAGAAGTACAAGGCTCAAACGGCTCAGTCATTTCAGGACAGCCTTTCGTAGATACATTTTATGTAGCCGGTGCTTATAGTACTCGTGTTGATAGATTTGCAACTGAAGCAGAAACAGCAGATATTGTACTCACTACTGAGAACTATTCACGTATTCGTCAAGTAACAGATGCCGTATCAGCGCCTTCTGGAGATGCAAATAATCACGAGTATCCTTTATACTTGTATAATCCAGACGGTGAAGAAGGTGAAGATATCAATACTCACTTGCGAGCTATGACAATTTCAGACTTCTATGATACTTTTGTGGCTCCGGTTTTAACTCAGTTTGGTGGCGGTGGACAGACTGCTGCAAAAGGCGGAACGTATTTCATTACCACGTCAGCATCGCCAGCTAATGCTTCACTTGTCAGTACTACACCCATAGCAATAAACAAAGTATCAGATACGGCAGCTTATACAGCCTCAGGTATTCCGGAAGCAGTAGAACAAACTATCGATACGAATTATTATCTAGCAAAAGTAGATTATCCTGCAGCTTCCTATCCAGAAATTTATGACCAACTTCCAATATATTGGGATTTTGCAAACAATAGAATCAATGCCCATACTCCAGGGTCTTGGTCAACTCTTATGAATAAATTTTTGAGATACTATCTGTCTTCAAACTCTGCTGGTCAGTATCAACTCTCATATAATGTAGACGGATCTGATGGTGTTCTAAATGGTGCACTGTATATAGACGAACGTCGTACTCCAGACGGAAGTGCTGGAGGCGGTGGTAACTATCAACAGCTTTATGTTAACACTAACGATTATCGTACACAAGAATTTCCAACTGGTACCACAACGGTTGTACAAAGCCAATCATTTAAGATTTATCAAGGTATACCTTCAGCTGCTGAAACCACATCTCTTGAAGGGACTCAATCAGTGCCTGAAACAACTGAACACGTTAATGGTTATGCACAAAAAGATACTAACAACATTACACTTGGATGGAGATTTAACAGCGATGCTACTGTTGAAGATCGGGATTCTACTAGAACTCCTGAATATAGCGCTAATAACCACGCCGATTGGGTTAATTCTGGACCAACACAAACATGGTATATTAGAGCAACCATTGACTCTAATAGCGGTCTGACAACTTCAGGAGATAGCTTAAATACTTGGTTAACTTTAGATAATACAACATCACGTTCTTGGAATATTACAGATACTGCAAACCCACCCGTTTATAATACAAAATTCCATAGATGGAAAATTGAAATTGCAACTGATAGCGGAGGTAGTAATATTGTTTCAACAGGTTACTACCATAATCAATTAGAAGGCGATAATATAAGATTAGAAGGTACACAAGGAACTCCAAAAACAAACCCAGCCGAACAAACGCATGGAACTAAACATGGATTTAGACTAGCTACAGGGGTTAACATATCCGGTAAAGTTGAACACGGAAATGACTATGGCGGCGGCACGAGTTGGTCTGCTACAACAATGCAAAACTGGTCAGACTATAGGAATTCGGCAACCAATAGTGATATCAATTTCTCAAACTATTTTGCTGGTACTTATTATGTTCGTGGAACAGTTGATAGTGGAACAAGCACTGGCACCATAACACAACAAGGCGATGCAATGAATACGTGGCATATATTACAGCCAGGTGCTACAGCAGCCAATTCTGTTGAGTTTTTGTTTGCTGATTCTCGAACCCTTACATCATATGGTACTGGGCAGTATCTAACATATAAAATTGAAATTGCAAGTGATGCTGCAGGATCAAATATTATTGATACCGGTTATTATAAATTCCAATACGCCGGCACAGCATAAGGAGTAAATAAATGGCAGATTTTAGCGGAAGAATAGTGAGTGCTCAGTATGCTAACACAGAGCGCACTATTATTAAAGTACTATATGAGGAAGATGAAAAGCTTTTTCCTTATTCGTTTCCAAATGATGAAAACAATCCAGACTATCAAGCATTGATGGAAGAAGGTTGGGATCACGATAAAATTTTGAATGATACTGTTGATAGATTAAAAGCAGAATCAAAAGCACATAACATACAAATCAATCTCGCAGCGAAAGAACTTGCTCGTGAAATGCTAGGTCTGAAGGTTCTTCAAGATCAAAAAGAAGAACTTGAAAAGAAAGTTTCTGATAAAGAGTCAACTCTACTCAATTTAGACAAACAAGTTAAGATCAAAAAGAATGAGATTGACACTGGGTTCTTTCAAATTCTTTGGCAAGATAATGAAAGTAAAGAAGAGCTGTTTAAGTTTAAGTTATGGGCTTTAGAACTTGATGTAGTAAAAGAAGCTGATAAAGACATTAAATCAAAAATTAGAAAATCAACTAGAATTACCGAAGGCTTGGCGATAATCGACAGTTTAATTAAATAATCTTATAGAGTTATATTATGAAATGCATGGTGCCTGAAACAGGAATAACAATTAATCCTATTGGCGAAATAGTTCTATGTTGTGCTGGGGACAACACAGCTATATCTCATATTAAAGACGTTCCTGATCTTACTGAGTTCTTTAATGGTGAAGTTTATGATAAGCTTCGTAAAGATTTTAAAGAAGGTAACTTTCCAAAACAATGTAACGTGTGTAAGGTACACTGGGAAGCTGGTCGTATAGCCCGTTTCGATTCTTATAATCGCTTTATTTTTCCAACATATGAAGAAGATAAAGACGCGCCAATTACTCCGATTCGATTTTTGGAAATTACTACGAGCAATATTTGTAACCAGATGTGTGTTACTTGCTCTGGTAAGTATAGTTCTAAATGGGCGCCATATGAGAAAATGGCTGTAGAATCTGGCCTTACTTGGCGAGATGAGAACCACAAGTTTCATACTGAAATGTATAAGATGACGAAAGAAGATGTGGATAAGGTATTAGATCTAGTACCACATCTACAGCATCTTACGATTAAAGGTGGCGAGCCGTTTGCCGATCCAAATAATATTCTTATCCTTAAAAAGCTTGCTGAAACGAATCCGAAGTGCCGTGTTGAGATTTGCACTAATTTTCAGTTAGTTACTGATTATGTAATTGAGTTGCTACATCGCATCGATGAAGTTCATGTCCAAGCAAGCATTGACGGTGTGCATGAAATGTATGATTGGATCCGAGGAGGCAATTTTCAAAAAACAATAAACAACATTAAACGATATCATAAATATGCAGGCAGGCATGTTATCGTAGTATCCACTGTTTCGGTTTATAACTGGATGCATCTTCCAGAACTCATTGATTATTTTATTGATGTGCCAGGTGTTCCTCGTATCAGTATGGCGAACCTTGTAACGTTTCCAAAGTATTGTTCACCTAACTTCTTAACAATACAACATCAGGAAGAAGGAAAGAAAAATCTATTTGATTATTTAGAATCTAAGTTTACTAAAAGATCAGACACATATTGGGTAAGTGATAAACTGCATGTAAGTAATTTAAACAATGTAATGAGTGTTGAAACAACAATAGATCCGTTTAAAACTCCTGCGGAAATAAGAAAAAGAATGATTGAATGGATTGATTTTTGTTTAGTAGCACGAGAAAATAACGAAGACATATATGAGTTGGCTCCATATTTAAAGGAATATAAATGAAATACGTCGATAAAATTAACAAGTATAGAAGACCCGAACTACCAGCTTTATATAAAACAGTAAGTTGTTGGGCGCCTTTTCAAGCTATTCATATTAATAAGAAAGGCAATTTAAAGGTCTGCCCTTTTGTTATGCGCCATGTAAGAGAGCATAAAGATACTACACCTTACGAAAAAGATCCTTTTACCAATCAGGCACGATGGAAACCAGGAGACAGCTTAAGAGATCTATGGCAAAATGATGAAGGCTTTGAAGAAATTCGTCAAGCTTCTATGATGGGTGATTTGCATGAATGGTGCAGGTATTGCAAAGAGCAATGCGATGCAGATAAACCTCCAAGCAGTTTAGATGCAGACTGGGTAGGTGGTGAGAGAGACTTAAATCATCCTGTTCCAAGGGATATAGAATTAGAACTTTCAAATACTTGTAATTATAAATGCAAATTCTGCAGTCCATATCATTCTTCTCAACATATGGAAGATTTTGTAAAGAAGAATCCAGAAACTGCGCATAGATTTACAAGTATATATGATGATCCAGAAGTTGGTGATGCTTTCGTAGAATCTTTACGTGAAATTATACATGAAGTTTATAAATTAAACTTTACAGGCGGGGAGCCATTTGCTCAAAGAATAGTACATAAAATTCTTAAGATGGTAGAGGAGGAAAACCCAGAAAATCTTCGCATTCAATTTACAACAAACGGTAGTATCTTAAATGGATACGCAAGAAAATTTGCTCAAAGGCCAAACACTGAATTTACGATTTCATTAGATTCAATTGATCCTGAGATATATCAAGATTTAAGAAGAAATGGTAATTTAGAAACGGTTTTAAAACATATAGATGAACTTCAATCATATGGTGTTGCTGATGTCGGTTGTTCATTTGTGATTAGTAAAGATAACGTGTGGACTTTGCCTAAAATAGTATCATTTTGTAATAGAAAAAATCTTTCTTTTGCCTATCATGTCTTGGCTCCTATGGGTGGAACAACATCCCCGCAAGATATCGCACCTTGGGCAGTAGAAGAAGAGACTCCAGAGTATTTAGATAAGCTTAGAAACTATTTAAACAATGCTCTGATTGAGTTTGGTACTGATGAACAAATTTGCATTAAAAATATTGAAATGTATCGTCAATATATTGAGCGACTGAAATGAATATACCCGCATGTAGATGGCCAGATCATGCGTTAGTAATTGATCCACAAGGTTGGCTCAAGCCTTGTTGCATGGTATTCACTAGACACATAAATGAAATTATTGCAACTGATAGTATAGAAGAATACAAAATTGCTACGGCAACTGAATATGAAGACTTTCCCTACTCTGATTTGAATATGCATATAAGACGAGAGCTTGAAGAAAAAGGTATTATGGGAACTGTTGCATGCGATAATTGTGCTTCAAGAATAAAACAAAAAGATGGCACCCACGCTGGAGCATTCTATTGGCTGAATCCAGAATGGAGAAAATATGAGCCGGGAAAGATTAGTTATTTAGAATTTACTACAAGCAATATTTGCAACCAAACTTGTATAATGTGTAGTAGTTATTTCAGTACTAAATGGGCCACAATCGATCATTTATTTGGTAATCATCAACAGCCTCATGTTAATTTGACTGAGTCTGATATTGAAAAGATTATAAGCTTATTGCCTGATCTGCATGTATTGCATATTAAAGGTGGTGAACCTTTTTCTGATCTACGAAATGCTAAAATACTTGAAGAGTTAGCAGAAGTAAATCCTGATTGTACTGTGTGGCTTACATCAAATTGTTCTTTAATTTCAAAACGATTTATGAACACTTTAAAAAAATTTAAAAAAGTAGAAATGGTAGCGAGTCTAGATCATATTGGCAGAAAATATGAATGGATACGTGGAACTAATTTTAACAATACACTAGAAACAATTAAAAAGCTCAACGAAGAAGCTGGTATTGTCCCGAAAGTAGTTCCTACTGTATCTTATTTTAATATACTTGATATGCAAGAAATCAATGATTTTTATGCTGATAATCCGCACGTGTTTATAGGAGACAATGAACTTAGAAGTTATAATCTATTATTTAATCCGCCTGAAATGAACTATTTAACTACTCGAACACAAGAAGAATTAGATACAGTCAATCAAGGATTAGTGTCTGAATTTGATCAGTCTATGTACGATGAGTTATATCGTAAAATTGAAATTATGAATGGCATACGAGGATTCAGATGGCAGGATTGTTAAACATTATATTCGTAAAACACGGTGATAAGTATAACTATGAACACGTAAACAGATTAACAGAACAATTAGTAAAGTATTTTCCATTAGCAAAATTCTATTGTTATACAGACGATACTTACGGTGTAGCTATTCCATGTATTCCAGTATTTGAAAAACCAAAACTAAAATACTGGTGGAATAAGCTTGCTATGTTCAGTAAAGACTTTCCTGTAGAAGGTAAGTGTCTTTACTTTGATTTAGATATGGATATTAAAAGAGATCCGTCTGAGTTTATTACATGGGATGGTCTAACAATACTTAAAGATTATTGGAAAGATGATCTGTACATGGCTCCGCATGCCTATGACGTGCACATAAATAGTTCTGTAATTACATGGACGGCAGGACAGCAACATGATGTATGGGAACACTTTCTATCTAATAAGGATTACTTCATGAGAAAGTATCCAGGCATTGATAGGTTTCTTGTACACGAAAAGATTCCACACAACACATTTAAAAATGGAATAGTAAACAGTATAGCAAACCCTGCTGAATGGGATGCGCCAATTGATATGTATAATGGATTAAAATATGAACTACAAAGAACTGATCTATAAGAATGCTATTCAAGAAATCGAAAGAATTTATAAAGATTCACAATATAACCAAGACGAAGATTTATATAGATCGTTCGATATTATAAACAGCATTAACGATGCACAAATGGCCAGTAAAGAATGGCTAGTATCTGAGCTCTCAAAATATCTTACTGATGACTATTATCCATATGCACCTTTGAAAGATATTCTGGTAATGGGAAGTTGGTACGGTCTTACTGGAATTTTACTAAGAGAACACATTAATGAAGAAGTAAAGATCTGGAATGTTGATTCAGATCCTATGTGTGAACGCATTCACTGGGAATTAAAACAAAATATTCCCGAGTGTAGAAACAATCTTGGCATAACTGATGATGCTATTAATTATTTCTTAGAAAGAAAAGATGCTTTTCAGCTGATTATTAATACAAGCTGTGAACACATGGAGCCCGACGATATTAAGCTCATCACAAATTCTAAAGATCATAATACGATGGTTTGCTTTCAATCAAACAACTATCACGCAGAACCAGAACACATTAATACTCACGATAGTCTAGATTCTTTTGTAGAGTCTTTAGATTTAGTAAGAGTATTTTATAAGGGTGAAATGAGCCCCTCCGAAGAATATACAAGATATATGGTGATTGGAATATGAAGAGAGTAATCTTTACAACATACGACAATATTGACATACCAAAAGATAGATGGCAAGTGGCGGATCATGCTCAGCATATGATTTCTGAATACTTTGACAGGTTGATCCAAAATAAAAAGGATTATGCCGAAAAGATTGGAGTGGATTGGATATTCTATCACAATCAGATGGATGATATGGATATCGGCGATAATGAATTCACGAAGGCGAATCTATATAAGCATGTATTGTTTGCTCAGCTTGCAGAAAAATATGACGAGGTGATGTATGTAGATATGGATGTAATCTTCAATACGAATGAAAATGTGTTTGAAGAATTAGATCTAAGCAAAGGCATTCATATAATAGATCAAGATGAGGATATTAAGAATAAAGAGCTCGAGAGTATTTTATTTGAGATGGTTGGTCAACGCAGTCCTACGATTAAGTACCATATTACAAAAGACATGTTAGATGGTCAAGATAATCACGTGATGAATACTGGAATCATGATTGCTAAATCAGAGCATATTAAAGAAATAAAATATTCAGAGCGTATGATTGAAGCCGCAGAGCTTATTAAAAATATTAAGGATGGCAACGTATATAGAGACGACGCTCATTTTCTAAGAGCTTACTATTATCCAAACAATGAGAGCATCTTTTCTTATATTATGGAAAAATATAAGGTACCTTATGTTATAATGGATAAAGAATGGAATTGGATTTTAAGCCGAGATCCTGTCATACCAGATTGGAATAAGATCAAGATAGCTCATTTTGTAAACAAAAAGTTTAATGCTTATTTTAACGATAAAACAAAATGCGTATATTCAATCTATATCGAAATACCAGACGACAAGCTTGATAATCCAAGAGGACATGAAGATGATCCTGTAAATAAAAGTAAAAGAACAAAAGAGCGTTTAGCCCAATACAAAGAACAGTTGCATCAAAATCACGCAGAGTATGCAAAGGCCATTGGCGCGGATTACATCGAGTTTGGGCATGATGATCAGTATATTGAGTTCGCAAAAAGGTTTACAGATCTTTCAGTATATGATATAATTAATCTATACAAAGTTTGGTTGCTTGACAAGCTTACACACGATTACGATCTAGTTCTATATATTGATTACGACGTATACTTCCATAGTCATGTAGACGCGTTTAATTATTTGAAAGCAGAGGTGGCTCTTTGTTGTAACAAAACAACAAAAGAAGAGGCTGAAGTATTTCCAAACAAACCAAACTATTTTAAAAATTACCACTATGATTTTAGATCCCCTCAAAGCAAATATTGGAATGCGCACGCTTTATTACAAGATGAAGATCTAGAACCAGGTAACGATATTTTTAATACGGGAATTATGATGGCTTCTAGGCCTATCATGGCGCAGCTTGATTATTTTAGTGATATAGAAGAAGTGATTGCAAAGATGAAAGAGCTTAAAGAGTTTTCAATCTATCCACCGCAGATTCAAGCTGCATTTGGATATGATAATGAAACAATTATGTCTTATAAGGTAGAAAAGAATCAGGTGCCTGTTGAAAGTCTATGCGAGATGTGGCATAACAAGCATGATGTCAATGATCCTAGATCGTTTAAGAAGGGTACCGCACAATGGGACGTTTCTAGTACAAGACTGTGGGACATCGTGAAAAGAGAAAACACAGTAATGACTCATTTTATCAGTAAGAATTTTGGGTTAGTCTTTGATAAATAATAATTGACATAAGCGAGGAAACAGAAATGATACTATTATATTGGTATGCGTTTTACATTGTTGTTGCTTCTATAGGCGCTTCGTTTGGATTACATGAATACTGGGCTCATAGAAGAGGGAAAAGAAGAGTCTGGTGGGAATGGCTAAGTCTCACCTGCGCTCTTTTCATTGGTGTATATAAACCATTGGGATGGATAGGTATTCATAGGTTGCATCATAAGTATCATGACACAGAAAAAGACCCGCATTCTCCTAAGCACAAAGGATATAAGGTCTTGATCTCTGATTGGTCTGATACCAAGATTCCTCCAAGAATAGTAAAAGATCTTTTAAAAAATCCGCGTATAATGTTTTTTCAAAAATATGGAATTTACATGTTTGTTCCTATAGTAATCATATCTTTGCCTACTGTGATTATGGGCTATATTGGAATGGGTGTTTTAAATTACTTCGGTCATAGTGATGGATCTGCCGTAAACAGATGGTGGATTAATTTATTTGCACCGTTTGAAGGAGCGCACGCAGATCATCATGGAGTTTAAACTATACGATTTAAAAGACAGCTGCCCTAGTTTTGTTTGGGATATTCTAGAAGAAGAGCTAGAAGCCATAGCTAAATCTAAAATGGCGTTGAAATATAATTATACTATGGAAAGATTAAGACTGGATCAAATGTTAACATACGATGTCTTAATAAACATGGAAAATCTAGAGATTGTATGTATGTCTGGACTTCAACGTATAACAGACGACATTGGACGAGTAAGCTCTAGATATTATGTTCCACCTAAGTATTCAGACAGATGGCATAGGAAAAAAAGATTTAGACCGAACTGGGATTATTTGATACCAAATCAAATTAGAGTAGCAAGGGAACACGGATTGTCTGGTTTGTTCTGGTCTATGGAGAATATATCACGCGATATATTCTTTCAGCAGATTTCGGAATATTCCTTACCATATCTAAAACCACACAACTGTTCTAGTAAAACTTTGGATGGATATTACAACATCAATGACACTAAGCAAAGAGTTTGTCAAGTGATACTAAATGAGAAAAGTGATTACGCGTTGAATCTGCCTCCAATGATTAAGCAAGGTTATGATCCAGAGTTTAAAAAGTATGAACTCGGTTTGTCTAAGTTGCTAGATAATAAGGGATTAGATGTCAACGATCACACGTGGTTGTCAGATGAGTCCATCATTAACGTTATAAATTTAACTGAGATGATACCTGACCACACGGTTATCAAATATATAGAAAGAAAGTATTATAAAAAATTGTACAAGGTGATGCTTGCTAGAGTCTATGCCGATGTTCCTGAGCATCGGGATGCAAGTGTAGAAGCAAAGGCCTTTCCAGTACATATGAAAATAAAGTTAAAAGGCGATTGGTCTGGATTTAAGATAAAAGAAAACGTTTTTTCTACTACCACGAGCTGCAATAATAAATATAACATTATGCAGTTTGACAATGAACGATATACTCATAGTGTAGAGGGTACTACATTTGATGTATTGATACCTTATGGAGTTTTAAATGATGAAGAAAATACTGATATTGGGTACGTCCAATAGCTGTAGACCCCCACTAAAATGCTGGCCAGAGTGGGTTGCAGAACATTTTCCAAACATTCAAGTAAGAAATGCTGCGCTAAGAGGAATTACGCCCGATCATATCTATGACGAATACAAAGTCAATGAAGATTGGAATCCGGACCTTGTTATAGCAGACCTGCCTCCTTGGTATAGATTTTCTATACCAGTGGCTACAGAGACGCGAGAGATAGAAATTGATTCTATCATAGAGCGAGATAATTACTCAGAAGTGATTTATAAATCTTTCAAGGGTGTTGTTCCAATCGGAGGCTATATTCCTCCTGAAATTTTCGAATTGCCGTCTACCATGCCAGCAGAAGCTGTAATGTTGATAGATAAGAAACAAAAAATAGATTATGCTAAATGGTTGCAGGCTCAGCAAATACCAAATTCAAATCTTACCTTATATGATGCCTTCAAGAGAAGAGCTGAAAATAGAAAAGATTTTGATACTGTTGTAAATTTTTCTAATGATGTCAGATTGTCTAGTTATTATAGAAAGAAAGCTGCTAAAGATTTATTACTGTTCGAATCAGCGGTAAAGTGTCCGTATAAGTATATTCATACTATAGGACCTTTTCCTTTTTATGTGAATGAAGATAATTTTTTAACAGAAAACCCGTTTCACTGGGTCTTGAATAACTTTGAAGACTACAGCACAATGTTCGAAGATGAATGGGCACACTTTACAGAAGAAGCTCATGAAATAGTTGCTAAGAGGCTTTATATACCGGCAATTGAGGAGATTGTAAATGCATGACGTAATAAAAGAATTAGCTGAAAATGGTACTGCAGTACTTAAAAATCAGACTATGTCAGATCAAGAATTCAACGATTATGTTCTTGGTCTAGGAAAACATCTAACCGACAACTGGTTTGTACGTCATCCAAAATTTCCAGCGTTGTTTAGAATTACAAATAAAACATTAGAAAATGGTAAGAGAGGATTGTTTAGCCAAGGAGAACTAGAGTGGCACTGTAATAGCGCTTGCTGCCTAGATCCAGAAGAGGTCGTTGCTCTTTATGGTAAAAAGGTTATTAAAGATGCTCCTACAATCGTAGCGTATTCTACAAAAATGTATAACGATTTACCGCAGACTTTAAAAGATGAATTGGACGACGTAGAAGTTACTATTACAAACTACAAGAATGTTTCTGGTAATGGTGGCATCTATACGGGTAAAGATGGTCACGATGTAGAAGATCATAGAAGATTAGATGAATACAACTTTAGATCTCGTGATGGCCTTATGACAATGCAAAAACATCCTAAAATGAGAGCTAAACAATTAAAGAACGGCAGATGGCTAATTAGTGTTAAAAAGAAAATTGTACAAATTCATCCCATCACTAAACAAAAAGTTTTGTACTTTCCATATCCGTTGATGGATGATTTTAAACATAAACAAGAATTGATCGATAGATTAATGCAACCAAAGTATATCTATCGTCATGAATGGGAAGAAGGCGATATCATGTTTATGGATCAAATTACGACTATCCATAAAAGAGAAAATGCGCTTTTAGGACCCGAAGAAAGAGAACTATATAGGACGGCGTTTTACTATGACAATTGAATTATATGAATACGAAAACGTAAACTCGTTTGACGAAGCTATAGAAATTTGCAAGCAATTTGGAAATGTTCAAACGGATCTCAATCTAGGAACTGTAACATCTCACGAGACTGCTACTGTTCCAGATCAAGAGTGGCATCAAGACGGATCTCACGTAGTTGATTTTCCAAAATATGCAGCTCTGTGGTGCGAGGAAGCTGAAGAGGCATGCCCTGCAACACAATATATTTCTACTCGATTGGATGAAGATGTTGCTAAAAAATACATTGACATCGAAACTGGATTAGATTTTTCCAAACCTATGAACGCTGGCAAATTCTTTATTTTTGAAACAAAGGCTCAAGAACGTTTATATAGAATGAAAGCTTATAGAGGAAAAACTCCTCTTATTCAAAAAGATGAAAAAGGATATTATGCGAGGTGGTGCCCTTTTACAATTTTGCCAGAAGAAATTAATGAGGAACTAAGTCAGATCTTCTTAACACGAGAACCAAAAGAAGTATATTGGAAACCTAAGAAGTTGGCAGTGTATGCAAACCATTCTACTATCCATAGACGTAAGCCATACTTTAATGCTGACGGCCATAGGATATTAAGAAGGGCGTATATACGCTAAAGATTAGTAATGGTGATCTCTGCTGCAGAAATCTGTGGGCTTGCTTCTAAAATATTTCTTAGATCAGTGATTACATCATCTAATCCATTTGTTAGATTATCATACACTGAGTCTTCTATGTCATATTGATTTTCGATGATGCTATCTGATCCTTCGAAAAAACTAACTGCAGTACGGTGCGAGTAGAGGCCTGAATTAGATAGTCTAGTCCACATTGCCGCGTCAGAATTTGACACTGCATCATTCATTATTGTTCTTCCAGCTTCAGGACTATCTAGTGCTGAAACAAAACTAACCTTATAATATACTCTTTTCATAGACCGCCTCTTTTTTATTTCTATTTATTTATATGAGTACAATGCTATATCACTTAAATTTACAATACAACGAAGATCTCTTATTACTAGAAGCAGAATCTTTAGACTACAACCCTTTCTCAACGGGAGGGAATAAAGGCAGTTGGTTTGATTATGCTCCAACGTGGGAACAAGCAAAAGTCACGGATCTATCAAACTTTATGTTTAAGGAAGTAAAAAGACTTACTGACTTAATACAGGAAGTAACTTCTTCCAAAGATGTAAGGCCAAGATTTTACAAACAACAAGAAAATACTGAGGTACCACCACACATAGATCATAACACAAAGTGTTCTATTAATATAGTTCTTTCTGATAATTACGGTCCTATTCAATTTACAGGGCAAGAACCAGCTTTTTATAAGTGCGCTGTTCTAGACACTTCTAAAGAACATTGGGTACCGCCATACGATGAAGAAAGATTGCTACTAAAGTTTTCTATATTCGATATTACTTTTAATGATGTCGTAAACAGTTTCAAAAGAACTATCTAAAAATATAATAGAAAATAACAATCTATCTTCTTCGGCTTCTTTCAAGTAATGCTCATACTTATTAACATTAATTAATGCACAATCATATACGTGTTCTTGATTGTTAATGTATAGTGTTTGTTCGCCGCCTAATAGCACTACATTTATTCTGGTTTTGCATCCAGTATCTCTATGCGGCTTTATATCTGTGCCTTTTGGTTGGAAATAATAACCAATCTTTATTTCACCTTTAAATTGATCCGCTATAGATTTGCCGTAACTACCTATAGACCACGTTTTTTCCCACTTTTCGTTTAACTTACTAAACGTATTGGCAGTATCTCTATTCCATTCTGATAGAAGAATTGATGTATCCCAAGGAGATTTAAACTTTAAAATAGTGTTATTCATTGAGTAAACCAAATTTATCAAGTCTTTCATAAACTTCATCCCAAGGATGTCGCAGAGCAAACTTTAATATAAGTCTATCGTTTGGGTCTGGCTCAACACCATGCATAACATGGCCGACATCCACAAATGCACATTCATAAGGATAAGGCTTATGTTCTATGTGTATGACTGGTTGTGTGTCAAACAGATTGATGTTTATAGACACCATCTTGTCTTCGTCTTGGTGGTGTTCTAATTTTGAATATTTGAATTGATAAGAAAACCTAGGAAAATTGTTCATCCCATAGATGTTTAGATCTCTTTCCACGTCTATAGTTAATTTCTTGAGTGGATGGTCATCTGATATGAACAATTGATACCAATACAAGTTTTGAGCTTTCGGAACAGATCTGTGCCACTGACCATACTCTTGTATGTTATCATAAAAGATATCTCTCCATCTTTTTTTATCGATTTCATAGTCTAAATGTATCAAAGGACTGCGCAATTTTAACCCCTATTGCAAATTATTTACTATTTATTTTATAAGCCATTGATTTCCTTGCAAATCTTTTTTCATTTTATTTGAAAAAAAGTGCGAAAAAGGGTTGACATTTGCCTTCCAAAGTACTATATTACTATTATAAGGAATGAAAAGGAAACAACATGAAAATCATCGTTAAGCACATGGACCGCAACGAAATCTCTGGTGACGTTGAAGGTTTCACTCCAGTAGCAGAAGTTCTTGCTGAAGGTTTCGACAATGTAATGGATGCTCTTGAGTATGCTTACCGTTGGACTAACAACGTAATGGGTTCTTGGAGCCGTACAGACATCGAAGATAACGGTGACTACAATCCAAACGTTACTCGTCTAGCTCCTCTTCATGAGGGTGGTTACGGTCTTCGTTCAACTTCAATGTTTGATCGTATGGAAGTTGACGGTGTTGAATATGAAGTTTTAGGTTTTGGCTTTATTGAAAAGGAAGCGGTGTAATGAAAACGACTGATATCGATATCCGTGAACGTGGTCCAATGGTATCTTGGAGAGAGTACTCTAAGCAAACTCGCATCTATGTTTGGCCACAGGGTGAGACCATCATGGAAAACTTGATGAACCGTAAGCAACGTGAACATACTGTTTACAAAAAAGAAGTTATTCCTGGCGTCTTGGAAGCAATGGGTTTACCTGCTGATACCAAGGTTCGTTGGAGCCAATATGCAGGCTGCTCTTGCCCTTGTTCTCCAGGATTTGTCGTTGATGGCCATAGCCGTCATGATGTACACGTAACCGTGGAGTAATATTATGACTTGGACAGTAACAACACAATTTAGCACTATGTGCCAAGCAGTCGAGAGTGAATTGCCTGAGTGCTGTGCTGTCATATGCGAAACTGAAAAAGAAGCTAGGGAATGGTTTCAAGTTCATGTTAGAGGTAGGCATAGCAATTCTAGGGTCGTTACCTTGATGAAAGAAAATCAAGTAGTTGAAACTTTTTTCAAATAAAATGAAAAAAAGGGTTGACATTCACTAGCAAATGTACTATATTACTATTATAGGAACAGGAGGAACCACCTATGAAATATGTAATCTCTACTCAGTGTCTTGAAAACTATGGTGCTCACTGCGAGTCTGGTAAGTTTTCCGATGGTAACGCCTACTGGAAGATGAAGGGCGGAGCTGACTACATCGTCAGCGGTCTTGAGCGTATTCAAGATGCCGTTGCTTTCGTTGGTGCTCTATGCATGCAGAACAATCTGTACTACAAAGAGTTTCCCGTCACATTTCGCACTCACGACGATTGGGAAGATGAACTCGCAGAGTTGGACGATGATTATCGTGACTTCCTCGTCTCTAGTGCTAAGCGAGTATCTCCACAGGAGGTACTCTAATGTACTATATTCAAAATGCAGCAAACAACCAGATCATCGCTATGTGCTCTCGCTTAGAAGATGCAAAAGCTTTTATCGGCTCTAAGCTCGACGAGCCAACAGTTTACATCATCGTGAATAAGGAAACAAAATAATGGCATACGTAACTTACAAAAACCGTTCTTCTCTTGATTATCGTTTCACGGTAAAGTCTCTTGACGATCCTGCGATCGCTGAATTGAAAGCTTTGCTTGTTGAGCGTAATGGATACATCACTCGTGCTCGTAAACTATATGGCACTTTGAGTTACTATGGTAAACAGAATACGCAAGGTCTTCGTATTCGTCCTCGTGGTCCTCGTGAGAATTCTTGGGCCCACGACACTCCTGCAGAAAATGCGACACATTTTGACGTTTATGTGCGCAATTATAGTTGACATTCTCTCTAATCCTGATATAATAGAATTATCGTTACACAGAAAGGAACACACACAATGTTTATGGGCGATATGAAATTTACTACTGCTGGCGACTTCTTGGCTTCACAAAAATCACAATTACATTATGCTGATGACAACATCGCAGAAACATCTGGTCAAGAAACATTCAATGCCGACGGCGAATACACCCCTCTTATCGAAGGTATTCGTTCTATAATTCCAGAATTCCAACGCATTTTCAATACCGAAAAATTGGATTCTGCTTCTAATTGGTACGACAATCCTATCAAAGATGAGCTTGACGCACTGCCAATGTCCCAGCGTTCAGCTGAGATTTCTAAACTTTACAGCTCGCCAATCAATAATTTGTTCGGCCGTCTTCTTAAAAATACTGGTATTGACTTACGAGTTGATCTTTCAGATGGCTATGATTGGGTATACACTAATACGCGCCGTACGGAAATCGAAGACAAAAACTGCATGTCTCAAGCTTTTGAAAAATTTAACATGTGGACCGGTAACGCTAACGCTGGTGAAAAAGTATCTATGCATCTTCTTAAGCGTTTTCAACTTGACGATAAATATCAAATCGTGGGCGCTCATGTTTCTTTGGTTAATCTTGATGATACTACTCAGTATTGGAAAAAGCCAAAATCTGGTAAAGGCGCACGCTCAAGTCTTTCCTTTACAAAAAATGATTCCCGTGGTATAATTCCAATTATGGGTTACTTCCACGTGCCAGAGCGTGGCCATAAACTGTTTCCCCGTTGTGAAAAAATCTAAGGAGGTAATATGTCAACACCTGAATCCGCAAAAGTCTTAGCCGAGTGTGCTGAGATCCAAGTCAAAAAGTCTCGTGATTATCAAAATCCGAACTCGACTGTACAACAAGCCGATTACTATCCAAACGGCGTGCAATCGATCCATGATGTCATGCATGGCAAAATGCTTCGTATGAAATCTGTTATGGAAGCTATGCGTGGCGAAGACTATGAACCAAACTTCGAATCGCTCGAAGATAGTGCTAAAGATCTAATCAACTATGCATCATTCTTTGTTGCATATTGTCGACAAAAGATCGAGGGCCAAGACGGTTCCCGTGATATTTTCAATCGTCCAATTAACCGACAGGTGACGAATGTTGATGAATAGTGTAAAAGACATCCGTGAGTTCTTTATTGGTGAGCTCGCGGATGAAGCATTTACAATCGATAAAACTGGCCAGAAAACCATCGAGATGATTGGTGCAAACTTCGTTGCATCTGAACCATCTATCTTTGGCATACCAAATCAAGCTTATATTGAAGCTGAGTTGGATTGGTATGAAAGCCAAAGTACAAATATCTATGATATTCATGGCAAGAACCAAGATCCACCCGCAGCTTGGAAATATTCAGCAGACAAGCATGGCAATATCAACTCTAACTATGGCCATCTTGTTTTCTCGGATAAGTACTTCAAACAATTTTATATGGCCTTTGATGAATTATGGTGTAATCCAGACAGCCGCCGTGCTCAAATGGTTTACAACCGTCCATCAATCTGGGTTGAATTCAATGAAGGCGGCAAGTCTGACTTCATCTGTACAAATGCACAAACATTCTATATTCGTGATGGTGTCTTGATGATGGTATCTCAAATGCGTTCTAATGATGTTGTTTTTGGCTATAAGAATGATTATGCTTGGGCACAATACCTTATGGACAAGTTTGTTTCTAATTGGAATGAAATGGCTGCAGTTACAGGTGAACACGGTGAGATTGAAAAAGGTATGCTCATCTGGCAAGTCATGAATTTACACGTGTATGAAAGACATTTTAATTTGGTGAAATAATGGATCATGAGCCCGGCAAACTTATAATGATTTCTGATATCATTGAGACTAGATTGCGTAAAGAAAAGGAATTAGAGTACTATCAAAAGCAACTTGAGAAGATACAGCAAAGAATGTTTTTTCTCAAGAAAGATCTAGATCTTACAAATCTGATTATCGACTTAATTGAAAAAGAACGAGTTCATGATATTAAGGAACAAATGGAGCAAAAGCTTCTAAACAAAAAAGATGATGAGTAGAATGGAATATTATCGAGAAAGTTACCACGATTACATGAGACGGCGTATGCGTGAGGAAGATGCCAAGGATATAAAATGGGATCGTCGTTTCATGGAGATGGCTGAGATCATCTCTGGCTGGAGTAAGGATCCGTCGAGTAAGATAGGTGCTGTTGTTGTTAATGCTGAAAGGCGGATCCTTGCCACCGGTTACAATGGTTTTCCTCGAGGTATTGAAGATAGCGATGAACGACTCAACAATCGAGATGAAAAGTATCCTCGTATAATTCATGCTGAAATGAATGCTCTTATGAATGCTTTGTATAATGGCGTTACTGTAAAGGATGCCACACTATATGTTTATGGCCTGCCAGTTTGCCCAGCATGCACAAAGTGCGTTATCCAAGCTGGTATTAAACGAGTTGTAATGCCTACTGCAAAGACAGACAAGGGTAATTGGGAAGAGGTATGGTATAAAGAATCACTTCCCATGTATAAAGAAGCAGGCGTGGTAGTAACAACATTAGATGATTGATATGATTGTAGTTGGTATAAATCCTTCAAACGGTCCTGCACATCAGCAGAGTCCTACTATTAAAAGATTGAATCAGTGGATGGATCACCTCGGTATAAGGTACTATGCATTTACCAATGTTATTCACGAAACCGGACCTTACAATCAATCTATGGTTGACAAAGAGACTCTACTATGTTATATTAATGGTTATAAAAGAGTTATTGCTCTCGGCAACTTCGTGTCAGAAACGCTAAATAGACTAGGTATTGAACACTTTGTTATGCCTCATCCTTCACCACTAAATAGACTATTGAATGATATTGAATATGAAGAGATGAAACTTAAAGAATGTAAAAGATATATGGAGTCGAAATGAAAAAAATCCTTGTAACAGGTATGAATAAGCTGCAGTGTACGAAAGACTTCTTTCTGCAGCAACAACTTCAGGTTGTGCCATCTCACTATTCACTCATTCGTTGCCTTGAAGATATGGGATATGAGGTTGAACAGCGGCCTGTCAGACTAGGCGAGAACCTAGATCACTATGATGAGGTAGTGGTATACATTCACAGCATCCAGGCCTTCTGTCAATTCCTATGGTCCGGACTGTATGCCGTACATGCTCGCCCAAACTGCATCTTAGCTTTTGACGATTGGCAGTTTAAACAGATCTACAGCACTATTGAAACATATAAAGAGAAGCTCGAAGCAAACGATGAAGGTGTATTCCGCCAGTATCTCTTTGATCTATGGCAAGGTGTAGAAGATAAAGAAACTGTAGCGTCATATAAAGAACAATATATCGATGCTTGTAACATTATCACCAGTAAAGAGAATCGTTTGCTTGTAAGCGCCTTTGCAGGTGGTGATATGTCAACACTAGAACTTGGCTGGAAAGAAGAAAACGTTTACACATATAATCCAAATCCTTATCATCTAAATCGTCGTGCAGACAACGGTTATGGAACAGGTAGTGTTGGTTTGGATAGTTTCTTTGGTGATACACCAGAAAAAGAAATGAAATGGAATTTTGCGTCTCTTGTTCAAGAGAAAACGCGAAAATGGCTCAAGGCGCAGCAACCTGACGATTGGAAGTGGGAGATTGTTTACTATGGCGCAAAGCGTGGTAAATATAAGTCAGAGCGTAAAACCGAACCGGAAATGGTAAAAGTATTCGAACAACAATGGGGCTGTCTAATGCCCGGATACTTCCATGCCGGATCTGGGTGGTGGCGAGCACGCCCACTGCAGGTTGCTGACGCCGGTTCTATTATTATTGGTGACAAACCAGAAATGATGGTGTATTATAAAGATGAGGGTCTTGCTGGACTTCGAGTACAAGACGTAGAAGCAATGGATCTTACTCAATTGCAAGCTACTGCCAAAGCTCAGCGAGATGCTCTATATGATAACCATCCTTTGGATCAGAGCATTCAAAGAAACGAGCTTGAGAGAGTATTAGCAGCATGAAGTATTTAGTAGTAGGTGCGGGTCTATCAGGTTGTGTGGTTGCTCGTGAGCTTGCAAGAGCAGGACATAATGTAGATGTAATTGATAAACGAGATCACGTAGCCGGTAATGCATATGATTATGAGAATGAACATGGCATTCGAGTTCATAAGTATGGTCCTCATCTATTTCATACTAATAATGAAGAAGTATTTGAATGGCTTTCACAGTTTACTGAGTGGGTTGAGTATCGGCACAAAGTTAAAGCTCAACTCTCGGATGGACAATACGTCACATTACCAGTAAATCGTGAAACAAAAGATATTGTCGGTGAGGAGAATGTTCTCGACGTATTCTTCAGACCTTATACCAAGAAGATGTGGGGTGTCGAACTTGATCAGTTGAATCCTGATATTATCAATCGAGTTCCTATTCGTGATGATTACAACGAAGAATACTTTCCAAATGATAAGATACAATTCATGCCACGGCATGGCTATACTAAAATGGTTGAGAACATTCTCACTCACCACAATATAACTGTATCTTTAAATACTGAATATAATTATCATATGGATAAAGAATACGATCATGTGTTTAATTCTATGCCAATTGATGAATGGTTTGAATGGAAATATGATAAGCTTCCATATCGTTCAATCAAGTTTGAGACTGTAAGCCTGCCGATTCCACGGGCATTACCAACCGCTACTGTAAACTTTACTCATCACGGCCCAAAGACTCGTGTTACTGAATGGAAGAATATTCCCTGTCACGGCGATAATAAATATATCACAACGCTAACGTTCGAGGAACCATGCGATTACTCTGAGAATAACTATGAACGTTATTATCCAGTAAAAGATCGCGATGGTAAGAACCGAGAGCTATACAAAAAATATAAAGCCGAAATACCAGAGCATATGACCTTTATCGGTCGCTGCGGTTTGTATGCCTATCTTGATATGCATCAGGCTGTGAGCACAGCGCTCTCAACAGTGAGAAAGTTTTTAGCATGAGTGATATTACCCACGCAAGTATCGTACCACTAATTGGAGGTGAAACTATTGGTTCCCATCGAGCCTTTGGTGCACCTCCAATTCATTTTATGTCATATGAACCTTTTGCTGGTAATGACAAACATATTCTAAATTATTACGACAACAAGATTCCATATTATGTTCTAGATAAAGGACATAGGCCACCGCCAGGCGAAAGAGCAAATGTTGTATCATCAGTGTGTCCATGCGCTGGTTTATCAATGATGTCACATGGATACGGTGACGACAACGAAAACAACAAATGGATGATTGAGACTGCAAAGTATATTCTTGGTGAATATAGACCAGACTGTTTCTGGGGCGAGAACGCTCCAGGATTTGCTGGTAAGATTGGAACTAATGTTCGTAATCAATTGAAACAGATTGGTAAGGACAATGGATATACGATGAGTGTATACCGGACTAGATCTCTACTTCATGGTGTTCCACAGGTACGAGAACGCTCATTTTATTTCTTCTGGAAACGAGATAACGGCGTACCAATCTTTGAATACTACAATCGTGAGTACACACCAATCGAAGAATTAATTCGTAATGTAAAATCAAACTTTCAAACTGAACCTATCAATACTAAAAAGCCTTCCGACAACCCGTACTATAAGTACATTCTTGAAGAGATTGAAGGAGGCAAAACTCATACAGAGCATTCTCGCGATGTAGATCCAACGTCAGCTCGTGGTGTGGATTCTTTCTCTTATATCGAAAGAGCAGGTAAAACTTATAATGAAGTTGCTGACTGGATGGCTGCAAACGGTTTTGAGAAAGAAGTTGATAAGTGCCACTATAAACATGAGAAACTTGCTAAGGGTGGGTCGATTATGAGAAGAGGTGTCATTGTTCCAAAAGATCGTATCGGCGCTTTCGTTGGCCACTATCCTACTATGCTTACTCATCCTGATGAAGATCGATTTATTAATTACCGAGAAGCTATGTCAATCATGGGCTTGCCCGAAGACTTTGAATTGGTCGATGCGGGCCCTAAGGTAGCAAATCATATTTGCCAAAATGTCCCTGTGCAAACAGCCACAGACATGGCCACAGAGGTTCTAGCAACACTTAAAGGTCTAAGAAAAATGGTTGACACCGATTACATTTTGCAGTATAATGGTACTCAGAAGCTTGAATACCAAGAAAACATTACTACACTTGAGGCTTTTCTATGAGAACTGACTTTATCCTAGACTTTGAAACAATTGGCCAGTGTGCTCGTAAGGCGCCTGGCATTGAGTGTTCTTATGCAACATTTGTATGGGATCGCTTTCTTGATGAGCCTTATTCTTTTCAAGAACTTTTAGGTATCATTCAAAAAGCAAAACTTGATTTGCAAGATCAAATAAAGAACTATGACTTTGAATATCAAAAGTCAGATCTTGATTGGTGGCTACAGCAAGCACCAGAAGTTCGTAAGCTTTTAAAACCAAAGCCAGATGATCTTAAGCTACCACAGTTTATTGAGCAGATGATCGGATATCTTCGTACTCAAGATAAAGTTGATTACTGGTGGAGCCGTTCAAACGGTTTTGACCCAGTTATTCTAGATCATATGGCAATGGCCGTAGGCAAGGACAAGTTTCTAAACGAGTACATTCCTTACTGGCGTATACGTGATACTCGTACATTTATTGATGCGAAGTTTAACTTTACAACAAAGAATGGATTCGTACCCGTTGCAGATACTGAGCAATGGGAAAAAGTATTTAGTGCTCATGATAGCAGACATGATGTCGCAGCAGACATCCTTCGGATTCAGGCTATTCATAGAGCAGAAAATGATATGGAGCAAGTAGAAATATGAAAATTGAAATCTCTTTAGACAAACTCAAAGAGCAGAAGCTCTTTATCGGTACTCCGATGTACGGTGGTAACTGCTCAGGCTCATATGCTAAGTCCTGTAACGACCTGGCTATGATGTGTGCAGCAAATGGTATTCCTATCCGTTTTTATTATCTCTTTAACGAGAGCCTTATCCAGAGGGCACGTAATTATGTTGTAGATGAGTTCCTCAGATCTGATTGTACTCACCTTGTATTCATCGATTCAGACATCGCATTTAATGCTAAAGATGTTCTAGGATTAATTGCTGTAAATCTAGCAGACACCGAGAATCATAATATTGTTGTAGGACCTTATCCTAAGAAAACAATCGCGTGGGAAAAGGTTGCTAAGGCTGCAGAGCTTGGTAAAGGTGACGAAAATCCATTCGAGCTTGATAACTATACAGCAGACTATGTATTTAATCCTGTTAAGAAATTAGATACATTTAATGTTGGTGAACCACTTGAGATTGGTGAGGGTGGTACAGGCTTTATGTGTATTCCACGAGAAACACTTGAGAAATATCGCGATGCCTATCCTGAACTTCAGTACAAACCAGATCATGTTCGTACGGACAAGTTTGATGGTTCGCGAGATATCACAGCGTTCTTTGACTGTGTAATTGATCCGGAATCGCGTCGTTATCTATCAGAGGATTACTTCTTCTGTAGGAAAGCCCGTGACATCGGTATGAAAGTGATTATGTGCCCTTGGATGCACCTCAATCACATTGGCACTTATATCTTTAAAGGTAATATGGCTGCTATTGGTTCTCTCGGTGTGTCAGCCACCGCAGACAGTAAAAGCAATCGTAAAACTTATGCCAATAAAAAACAGTTGACAAAATCCAAAAAACGTAGTAAAATTAATACATAATGTGAAATTTGTAAGGAGCTTATATAATGAAGTTTAGTGAACGTACTCTTACCATTCTTAAGAGTTTTTCGACTATCAACAAGTCGATTCTTATGAAACCCGGCGGTGTACTTAAAACAGTAACACCAGAAAAGACATTGGTTGCGTCTGCAACTATTCCAGATCAGATTCCATCTCAAGCATGTATCTATGATTTGTCAAGATTTTTGTCAATTTTATCACTTTACAAGGATCCCGACGTAGAGTTTCATGATAAATACTTTATGATCAACGATGGTCGTCGTAAGACGAAATATGTTTACGCTGACATATCAATGATTCATGCAGCTCCCGAAAAAGAGATTCAACTGCCATCTCTGGATGTAGTTGTTGATGTTTCTTGGGAAGACCTACAGTCTGTTCTTAAGGCTGCAGGTGTGTTACAATTCTCTGAGGTAGCCTTTGTAGGGACCGAAGGGAAAATCTGGTTGAAAGCTATTGATAGCAACAATCAAAATTCTGATGATTATGGTGTTGAAATCGGCACTACATCTGATGAATTTAAGATTATCATTAAAACCGATAATCTTAAGCTCTTGCCTCAGGATTACAAAGTTTCTCTTTGCGCAAAGGGAATCTCTGAGTTCAAGGGTACGGACGTCACGTACTTCGTGGCAATTGATACTAAGTCGACTTATCAGAAAGGATAACAAATTATGAATGAAGCTCAAGCAGCTCAAGCACCCGAGGGACAAGCACCTCAACCGATCCAACTTTCTCTTCAGGATCTAGCAACTGTTGTACAGTTTGTAGATGTTGCGTCTCGCCGCGGCGCAGTAGCCGGTAACGAGATGGCAATTATTGGAATGCTTCGTAACAAAATCGAAATGTTCCTACAACAGAATGCTCCGCAAGGAGCTCCCGATGGTAACATGCCGGCAGCCGATGCTCCAGCTCCGGATGTACCTGAGGACGCACCACTCGCTGACAAAGTGGTACAATAATGAGTGGGGCTTCGGCCCCCTCATTTCTTTTTATATGATGATGGTGATTGAATGTCTATTGATGCAAAAGCAAATGAAGTACTTTGGGTAGAGAAGTACAGGCCAATGGTAATTGGCGACACAATTCTACCAGACAAAACTAAATCTGCTTTCAAAAAATTTGTAGCAGATGAATCTATTCCTAACTTACTACTCACTGGCGGTCCAGGTGTTGGCAAAACTACAATCGCAAAAGCTATGCTCGATGAACTTGGCTGCGATTATATTATTAAAAACGGCTCACTTAACGTCAATATCGATACCCTCCGATATGACATCTCCACGTTTGCCTCAGCGGTTTCCTTCACAGGTGGTAGAAAATACGTCATCTTTGACGAGGCGGACTATCTCAACGCAGCAAATGTTCAACCCGCGCTACGCAACTTTATTGAAGAATATTCAAGCAATTGCGGGTTCATCTTTACTTGTAACTTTAAAAATCGTATAATCTCTCCACTTCGTTCTCGTTTGTCAGAGGTTGACTTTACCATCGAGCAATCCGATCGGCCAAAGCTCGCGATGCAATTCCTACGCCGTGTTGAAGCTATTCTTGAACAAGAAAACGTTGCGTATGATAAAGCAGTTGTTGCAAAAGTAATCCAAAAACACTTCCCTGATTTTCGACGTGTACTTACAGAGTTGCAATCTTACTCCGCTTCTGGCGCTATTGATGAAGGTATCTTTGTTAATCTCAAACAAGAATCCCTTGATGAACTCTTTAAACTTCTAAAGAGTAAAGACTTCACAAACATGCGTAAGTGGGTTGCAAAGAACTCAGATCAAGATATGAACGAGATGTTCCGTCGTATCTATGATATGGCCAATGATAAGGTCGAACTCAGATCTCAGCCAGGCTTTATCGTAACTCTTGCAGACTATATGTACAAAGCAAACTTTGTCGCTGATCTTGAGATAAATATGGTTGCATGCCTCACTGAAATCATGATGGAGACATCCTTTAAATGAATAACGTAGAAGTATATGGCATCATGCCACAGATTACAACAAGTAATTACTACACCACTAATACTACTGTTCATGGTGTTAAGGTAACACAAACGAAACATCTTGAAACACCGACTGGAGTGACATGGGTTGAAACCGTTCAATGGACCCGTTACGACCATGCTGGTCGAGTGATTGATGAGAAACCACAGGGACAATTAGTTGATATTGTAGTATGAAATGGCTAAAGTGATGATGTGCGATCCGCCCAGCGGTTGGAAGTATGGTTTTCCTAAACCTTTACCCGCAGACTTAGGCGAAGATGAAAGTATCCTTCCTTGGCTGTTGAGCGAAGGTTATCCGCAGAAAGAGATTGACAACTGCGGCAAATACTTTTATGTTAGATATTGGGAAGAAGATGATGGTTGAAATTAGTGATAATGAATATCAGCTTTACCAAAAGCTCTTAAAAATTTGGAAGCATAGCTCACCTGAAAAAACTGGTGCATACTTCATTTGTGGTGAAGCGGGTGAGAAAGACGATTTAGGTTTGCCTAAATACATTCACGTTTGCCCATCTTATGGATTAGATGGAATAGCTTCATATAAATTGCACAAAGATTATTCAGCGCCGGAGTGGTAAATGAGCGAATGGATGAAACGTCTTATTAAAAAGCATACTTGCTTTTATTGTGAAAAAACAGTTGACAAAGCTGACTTGTTTAGTATAAAATTAGATACAAGTGAAGGGCCTCTTGAATTAAAAGCCTGCCCCACTTGTGCAGATGATTTAAATGATATTTTGAAAAAGATTGAGGAAGCTCGTGGCGAAGGACTATAACCCATTTGATTTTATGACAGCAGCTTCTTTCTCGAAGGAAGATCTGATTAACAATAACGAAAATCCAGAACTGATTGAAAAGCAGTACATTCCTTATATGGTAAATCGTGGTTTCGCAAACTTCGAGGATACTATCTTACATGCGAATGAAATGAATCAACGAGCTCATATGTTCCATGCCGCTCAGTTTCAATATTATCGTGGAGCACTACGCAAGCGTAAACGTTTCTCAAAGTGGCCAAAGGCCGATAAAGATGCAGACTTAGATGCGATTCAACAGGTTTATCAGTGTAACCGTACCGTAGCCAAGATGTACCAGAAAGCTTTGAGTAAAGAAGATATGAAATATGTACATAGCAAACTTGTCACAGGGGGAGTGTGAAAAATATAAATATTGTTTGGATGGTCATGGTGAGCATCGTGATAATAACAATAATAATAAGGATGCTGTGGTTATGCAAGAAGATATTTTTAAAGGGGTGGGAATTGAGATCTCTCTTCCCTCGCCAGATAGCTTTTTAAAAGTCAAAGAAACACTAACACGAATCGGTATTTCATCTCGTAAAGATAAGACTTTATATCAAACTTGCCATATTCTTCACAAACAAGGTCGTTATGCAATTCTACATTTTAAAGAGTTGTTTATCCTAGACGGAAAGAAAGACACCTTCTCAGAAGAAGATAAGGCTAGAAGAAATACTATCGTAAATTTGCTTGAGGAATGGGATCTCATCTCAGTTGTAAATACGGAGAAAGCTCAAGATCCAGTTGCTCAGCTTAATCAAATTAAGATTCTATCTCATAAAGAGAAAAATGAATGGAACTTAGAGGCTAAGTACAATATAGGAAAAAAATGATGATTGATATTGCCGTCTCCTTAAAGCATGGAGACTTTGTTGATACTTATAATAATTGGAATAAACTACAAAAAATGCATGTAAAAGGATTCGGTCCAGATGCGGATGCATTACAGTTGATTCCAGATGTAAGAGCAATTATTCCAACAGGGCAGACTCTTGAAGTGCCGGAAGGATACATTGCAAAGATTTATATTAAAGAGGATTGGGCACTTAAGAAATCGCTTGTTCTCGCTTCGTGTGTTCAGATTGTAGAAGAGACTTCTGAAATTAAATTGATAGTCAAGAATACATGTGACAGTTTAGTTGCCCTTAAGAACGGGGACATTATTGCACACGCAATTCTTGAAAAAAAAGTTGACATCTCCTAAATAATGTGATATAAATAATATAGGGAATGCCTAATGGGTTCCCTTATTATAAATCTTGCTTAATAAAGGAGATAGCAATGAATACACGTAGCTTTAGAGCAGATATGCTCAATGACCCACTTTTCATCGGTTTTGATCGCATGATCGAAAGAATGAGAGAACAAACACCGGGTCAAACTAATTATCCCCCATATAATATCGCAAAGATCGACGACGATAACTATGCCATTGAATTGGCGGTCGCGGGCTTTGGCGAAGATGAACTAGACATCGAACTAAAAGACGGTGTTCTATATATTGAAGGGACAAAAAACGACGACGAAGAAGAACGTACATACCTACATAAAGGTATCTCAGCGCGTCACTTCCGTCGTAGCTTTACACTCTCAGATACAATTGTCGTACGTGGTGCACATTTCGCAGATGGCATTTTGACAGTTAAATTGGAGAATGTGATTCCGGAAGAGAAGAAGCCTCGTAAGATTGAAATCGGCCGAGCTCCAGAACTTCTAAACGGGTGATTCCGTAACGAATCCGCGGGGAGCCACGGTTAGCTCCCCATTTCTTTAAAAGGAAAACAAAATGAATATATGTAATCCAGGTTATTATGATATTCACCCAAATTGGCTAACACATACATACACAAAGGAGAAAGTTATGGCTAATAAAAACCCATTTGAAATTCGTTCAGAAATGCTAACACTTGCAAAAGATTATATGGATCAGCAGTATCACATGAACGTGTCATTTGCTGAAAAAATGATGGATGCAGGTAAGATGCAGATGGAAGAATTTCAAAAGCACATCGAAATGTATTCTGTAGAAGAGCTTATGTCTAAAGCGAAAGAAATGTATTCCTTCGTTTCTGACAAAGGTGATTCTACGAAATAAATGATAGGTTGTAGGGGTCGTCGCTTCCAAAGCCGCCCCCGCCACCACCGAAGGAGGCCATCTGAATGTAGTTGGCCGACTTCCCACCTTCTACATTATTCACAACAGGCGCACTTATTTGAGGTGCATTAATTACAACAGGAGCACCGCCAACTCCTCCGTATGATGCTAGACCAATCATACTGTTGTTAAATCTTCCTCCATTAAAAGACATTTTTTGGATGGTTCCGAGTTCTTCTCTATCAAAATATCTAAACTTACCGTCAGATCCAAAATTTGGTGTGTAACGATATTGCGTATTAGAGTTTGGGCCTGTTCCATATCCATAGAAAGACGAAGGACCGGTGTAGTTATCTCTTGTTTGTCCTCTAAAGTTTGGAACAGCGTACATATCTTCTAGAACACTATAGTTCGGATCTTGCCCGCGATAGTATTCACCTAATTTGCTTTCTTGTTGTCCCAAAATGCGAGCTCTTTCATCTGCTGGTAAAGCGTCAAATTCTCTTCTTTTTTTGTCTGATTGCTCTTTTTGATATTGTTCAATTGCTTTTTCTACTTCTTGTCCAATAATCACCATGAAGTCTACGTGAGCTTCATTAGCAGGATTAAAGGTAGTCTTTTCTCCAAAGGCTTCTTCAGACATTTCAAAGAAAATTTCTGTAGCAACACTTCCAATATCTACAGCGGTACCAGATATTGTAGGCAAAAACAAGGATACGCCGTTGGCTGCCGCAGATGTATAATCTCCTTTAAATAAGTTATTAAGAGCAAGCCAAGCTCCAACGCCCATGCCAATAATTGGAAGAGCGGTTCCGAAAACTTTCCAAACTTTATCTTTGGCAAGAGAAACAATTTTAGGTCTCAGCTTTTGCCCAGCTTGCTTTCCAATATCAGAAATAGTTGCTCTTATAGGAGGTGATGTACTAATGCCAGGTATATGGACTCTGCCACCAATAATGTCAGCACTCAATGCTCGTTGTGCAGCGTCTCTTGCCGCACCTCTAAGTGGAGTATCAGGTTTAGATCTAGAATAGAATTCTCCATCTTTTACTACGAAGTTTCTTCCACTCAGATCAATGTTTCCAAGATTTGTAGTAACCTTACCGCTTGGATTACTAGACATTCCGTCTGGTAATTTAGAATCAGGAATTATTTTACCAGTTTCGTCTAGATATCTTCCCGGTTTTAAAGGATCGTCATAGATTGGTCTGCCATCTTTTGACACACCAATTGGTGTTTTTGATGACGCAACTGGTAAATCTGGCTTTGGAACTTTTGTTGGATCACCACCTGACAATTTTATAGCATTTCTAGAAGCTCTCCAATTGGCAATTGCAGTAGAGGCTCTAAAACCAGCTATGGTTGCTTTCAGTCCAAGTATGGTAAGAGTAACGTTGCTTAAAGCATTCCATATGCCACTGATCAGATCTGTCCATCCATATTCTTCCCATTTTGTTTTAAAGTCTTGAAATGCTTTAGTAATGTCATTAATCATATTTGTAAGCTTGGGTAGAGAATCAACAAAGTTTGTAATATTTTCAGTTAGTTTTGTTGTGTCAATATTAGCAAGACTTCTACCGAGGCTACCAATCCCGGTTTCCATCTTGTCCCAAGCTCCATCATACTTTTGATTAATGAAACCTTTAAGGAAATTATATCCGACAAACATTCCAGCAGCGCCTACTGCTAGATTCTTAAGACTCAAAGCAGATGAAAGCTTTCTAGCTACGTCGTCTATTCTTCTTTCAGTTCCACTTCGTCCTGGGCCTGAGGTAGCCGGTGACGAATCGTTTTCTACTGTTGGAGGAGTAAGTTCTTCGTATTGTCTTCTTGTTTCTTCGTTTCTACGGGCTTGAGCTGCTAATCCGGCCTGAGCTCTCAAAAGATCGGTCTGAGCAACAAGTTGTCTATTAATACTTGTAAACAAACCTTCAAACTTATCTAATTTGATAGTCATCGTGCGCAGAGAATTAGTTCCGCTATTGCGAATTAAATCACCTTCTGCTTTAAGTCTATCTATGATAGCTTGTGTTTCTTCTGATACTGCCATTTAATTAACCTTGCTGTGCCTGTTGTTGTTCTTGAATATGACTAATCAGCATACTAAAATACAAATCTCTTTCGTATGGTATCAAATTTTCAATATCACTTATAGAGTATTTATGGTGCTGAGCCATCGAGAAATTAATTCTGTAATAGTCCTTGAGGCTAATATGACTCAGCACTAGGAAAAAAAAGAGTTAATTCCTTCAATAACAAAAGTTTTCTCATCTCCGTTACTATTCTTATAAGATACTTCATGACGTAGCTTTGGCATGGTGTCGAAGAAATTTTGAATTCCTTTTACAACCGGTGCCGATATTCCCTCCATAAACTCATCAATTTCTTTTTGAGTATACTTATGGAATTCAAAGACTTCGTCCTCAGAAGCGACTTTATCTAAACAAGAAATCATAATTACATAGTTCGCTAAAGGATCTGAAGGATCGATACTAGCGATTTTAATGAACTCATCTATTGTAGGGTATCTTAGAAATAGAACATAGTCATCGTTAATAGGAACTTGATTAGTATGATTAGGATCTTTGGTAACCTTTACCTCATCTAAATCTAATTCCAAATCTACTTGCTCGTTTGTGTCTGGATCTACTATGCTAAACTTAACACCGTTTTCTACTGATCTTGCTCTGATAAGTAGAAGCATATATTCCATATCAAACATAGCTAGTTTGCTAGCATCTGTATCAATTAAACAATTATTTAAAACTTGCTTGATTGCTAAGACGTTTTGTTCTGGGTCTTCGCTTTCAGAAGCAACAAGAAGAATTTTTTCTTCTTTTACTGTAAACACTCTATATTTGACTTTCTCACCTGTTGATGGCAAGGTTGTTTCAAAAATAGGAAGATCAATTTTTGGTAGCATAATTTAATTTCTCCTGTTCATCCACCTAAGAATCTACCCACCTGGTTTGCGAGACTTCGACCTTTGCTAGAAATATTATCAAATTCGCTGTTAATTCCAGTGAGTTTATTAACTGCATCTTGTACATCAGTTGGAAGAATACCACCGCCCATAATGTCGTTGATTCTACCGGCTGCTGTAAGTAATTTAAGTAGGCTGTTTCCATCCCCGCCTATAGGATAACCATATCTTTCACCTGAGAACTCGATTCTATCATATTGAATACTTACTGGTAGAACAACAAAACTGTCACCATTCTCCCATGCAAGATCCACATCACCCATTTGAATTGGGAACGCTTTATCTAGAATTACCTCATAGTATTGTCCGGTTTGCAAATAGTTTGCACTATAATGTTTGATAACCATTCGACATGCGTAATCATCACGATAATTAATTTCAAATGGTTTTGTACCGTCAACCGCAGAGAATGCTCCACCCGCGGTACTAAAGTTTACCATACTCTGAGCCCAGCCATGAAAGAATGTAAGTACTTGTTTATCAGCATCAAGTAAAAAGATTGCTTGTACTGGTTCTGGGTTGAATCCCATAGGATAGACCTTACGCATCTGACCCACGGCTTCATACTGAGCAGGGTTAAAGATCATGCCCGGTATGGCTACGTTTTTACAGAAAAATTTAAGGTCATATGAACCCGCTCTCGATTTAGTTAAAGGTAAGCCACTGAGCTCAACTTCAAATAAAGAGGCACGATCTGGTCCACCGAACCAGTCCATCTGGGATTTGAATTGTGATAAGTTAAATGCCATTATCGTGATGCCCTTATAATTCTTCTAGAGTCGGCATAAACTTGAGTAGCATTTGCACCGACAAATTTCTGTGTTGGTAAGAACAATGCAACATCCCACTCACTTGGATAAATGTAAGCTGGCTTTGTTCTCACATGAGCATTGAGATAATGTTTGATTGTCGGCTTAAACTCTCTAAACTTAGCCGCACCGTTCAAAATATCATATGACAATCTCAATCTTGTAGTCTCATCAAAACGTTTATTTGTCGTAACAGTATACAACTGATCCATTAACTTTGCTCTTAATACTGGCGGTAGGTAGTGCATATTAATACCTAGAAATCCACCCTTAGCTTTATTTATTGGAAAAATAAGAGGAAACCTATCGTAGTACGGAAGCTTGTCTTTATGCTTTGGATCATAGGTAAAAAGATACATGTCGCCTAGTCTAAATTGACTGCGCTGTGGTCTATCGCCATCTCTACGAATCTCTCTTATTAATTGATCGGCACGAGTTCTGTTACGAGATGACCGAGTAACTTCTTTTGCTTGGTCTCTATACCATTCACGAGCCTGTGCTGTACGAGCAGGCATCTGACCCGCTCTAATACCTTGTGATAGAATATTGCTAAATATCTCAGCCATTATTTGATTCCTAATTGGTCCTCAGTATATATGTGGAATGTCCATCCACGTTGTGCACACCACGCTCGAGCTGCTTTCCACTTTGCTTCATTGATACCGTACGTTTTCACCTCGTTAATATATCGCCTTGATAAGTTGCCCTTAGCCGTTTTCATTTTAGATCTATCCGGCGGTCTTGTTTGTCCTTTTGGTTTGATCTCAATCATCATAGTAGATTGAGTTCCATCCGGTCCTTTTTTACAAACAACAACATCAGGAAAATACCGATGCCTCTTACCGTCAATTGGTGAATAGTATGGAATTACATATTCCTCACTGGCCCACCATAAAACATGCGGGTGTTCATCAACATAACGAAAGAATTTGAACTCCCACATAGATCTATAATAAATTTTTGTTGGATCACCTTTATATTTTACGGGGTTCTTTGGTCTAAACCTTCCACCATACGCCACGTGCCGCCTCATTTCTCAGTATAAATAGATCATAATAACCTATTTATATAAAAAGGCGGCAGTTTAATGATCGGCTCAATCGGTAAAAAATTTACCCCACCGGAAATACTAAGAACTAAAAAAGAAGAAGATAAAGCTCCAAAATTTTTTAGCTTTCCTTCAGACGGCCAACCGCATAAGATTCTTATGGTGTTCAAACAATACGACTTCAAATCTTTATTTGGAGACGGAGATTCTGTGGGAACCGCGCGTGGACTTCTTGAAGCACCGGAAGATCAGTTTGGTAGAACTGTTGCAGCAACACTTAAAACTACAACATCAATCGAGTTACCTTTTCCAAAGCAGCTTACAGACCAAACGAGCCTCAGAGTAAATAACTTTGAGAGAGATCCTTTTGTAGAACAAATTGCTACAAGAGTAAACAACTATATTCAGTCTGGTGGTAATGGCCAAACTATTGGAGATCTTCCAAAAATTCTACAAGGTATGGGCGCTGCGGTTGGAAGTATGCTTGGAGGTGGTGGCACGTCGGGTGGCGGTGGCGCAATGGCTCAGCTTCAAGGTGCACTTAAAAATGCTATGGGTACAGATATTGCTGACGTCGTAACTGGTGCTCAATACCTATTAAGAAAAGCATTGCCGGGTGACTATGCTCGTGCAGTAAACAATGCTACTGGACAGGTTCTGAACCCTCGTGAAACCCTTACATTTGAAGGTGTAAATCTAAGACAGCACCAGTTTAACTGGGAGCTATTTCCAAATAACACAAGAGATTCAGAGATAATTAAGAATATTGTTTATCACCTGAAACAGCACTCTTTACCACAAACAGCAAATCTATTTGGAATCAATTCAGCATTTTTAAGATATCCATCTACAGTAAACATTTATTTGCTTGGTGTAAATGGTGAACATTTTATGAAATTTAAACCAGCTATGATTCAAAACATTACAGTTGATTACGGACCTACAGGTGGCGTATCGATTATGAGAGGTGGTAAACCAGCAGCGGTAGGACTTGGTATACAGTTATCAGAGCTTGAGGTTGAGACAGCACACGATTATGGTATTGCTACTCCTCCACCTAAGACTGCAAAGTCAGTACCCCCTCCTGCTGAAACAAATCAGGGTAACAATAATGGGACGACGGTGGCATGACAAGATATTTTGAAAAATTTCCAGAAATTGAGTACCAAGGTGTTAAAGTTAAAGACATCACTCGCCGCAATACGTTTACAAAAGAAGTTACAAACAATCCACTTCTTTATATGCCTTACACTGTTAAGGAAGGTGAAAGAGCACAGGATATCGCAGAGTGGTATTATGGCTCTGTAGATTATGAATGGCTAGTTTATATGGCTAACAATATTACAGATCCATATCACGAATGGCCTAAATCAAATCACGAGTTCAATTTATTTTTAATTGACAAATACGGTGAAGCATCGGGACTCACAGGTGAGGACATTATCGACTGGACTAAAGACGATAATGACGAGAATATTATATATTATTACAAAGAGGTATAGTAGATGGCAGTAGAAATTGTCAAACTAGCGCCAGAATCTTTCCGAACGATTTATCTTCGTAAAGAAGATCGCGTTATCTTGCGTACTGAAACAGGTCGTAAGATTATTATCAAACGAATTATTCCAGACGAGTGGAAACCTTGGAAGATTTATGACGAAGAATATGCGTTGAATGAAAATAAGAAAGAGATATTCTTAATTGATAGAGAATATTTGCCACGTATAGAACAAGAATTTATTAGAAAACTAAGAAATAACTGATGTCACGTAATCTATCCCAATGCGAAGTCGTATCCTGCCAGATTGTAAACGAGTTTGATCCCAAACGCGTAGAGGATATTGCTCAGTTTATTACCGGCTTTGAGATTTCGCAGAGCATGGAAGCTCATCAGTATCAGGGATTTTTAGAGATCGAGGAGACGGTTGGTCTTCTTGAGAATTTGCCGTTGCGCGCAGAAGAAACATTGCTTATGACAATTATTTCTTCTGATATGCCGTATAAGGTTGTTTTAGAAACAAGAGTGATCCGTATAAGTGACATTACACCTATGGAAAATACAGACGGTGCTGTATATAAAATGCACTTTGTTTCTAAAGAAACTTTTAATGCCAACAAAAGAAAAGTAATCAAAGCCTACAATGGGCAAATACACGAGATTGCAAAAAGAGTATTTCAAACTTATTACGCAAAGGTAGGTGGGGAAACTGAAATAGATCAACTGTATGGCCAAGATTTTACAATGAGATCTGCTAAGAGATACGACCTTACAGAATCTACCATTGTTGAAGAAGATTTTGGACAAAGAAAGTTTTATCTTCAGGATACTTTTTCGGCAACTGGTTTAACTATACCACGTTATACACCAGCTTACACAATGAATTTACTTGCAAGCATGGGATTCAATACAAATGTTCCTTCATGTACATATAGATTCTTTGAGACTCTCGAATCTTATTATTGGGTAACAGACGAGTTCTTTATTCATAAACATAATGCTGGGAAAATTAAGCATTTATATTACGGTCCTGTTGGTAGTATGGATCCAAATAGACCTTTAGCTCAACTCGAAAGAATTGAGCAACTACAAGTTGTAAATAAAGGTTTGGATACGGCCACCGATATTTTTTCAGGAGCTTATAGAAGCAGAGTAACAGAGATTGACATTGTAAGAAAACAAGTTACAGACTATAATTTTAATTATGATGAAGACGCCGATTATATGGACTTCAGCGGTAACCAAGCCCGTCAAAGCCGCCCTGATGCTCAGCCACATACACAAGCTTTTAGAGATGAAACTTTTACTGAAGAAAATGCAAGACATTTTGTAGTATATAAAGATTACCAAAGCGTTGGTGATATTAAATCTAATATTAGAGCAGAAAGATTTGTTCCTACGATTACGCAGAACAGAGTTTCTTATTATCACCACTTAAATAATGTACAAGTAAAAGCTGCACTTAAGGGTAGATTGGATTTACGTCCTGGTGAAATCATTCAATTAGATATTGCTCAGTTGAATGTTGACTCAAAAAGAAATGATACTCTTGGTGGTAAATATATGATTAAGACCACAAGTCATCAGATGAAACATGGAGAACTTACAACTTCTCTTCTTCTGGTAAAGTTTGATTGGTCTGCAACTGATAGTAGAACGGATCAAGGAAATGCCTGATTACGGTATAGGAATACGCGACCCATTGTGGTTTGTGGGTGTTATTGCAAACACAGTCGACCCTCGTAAAGAAGGGCGTGTGCAGGTACGTGCGTTCGGTATACATGGAACAAATAAAGATATACCTGACGATGAGTTGCCTTGGGCTGTTCTTGTTTCAGGTGCTTATGACGCAAACGTTTTCCACGGCGCAAAGACAAATAAATGGGTGTTTGGTTTATTCCTAGACGGAAGACATGCTCAGCAACCTATGATTATTGGTACAATTCCAACTCAGAATCTTGATGGTATTGATCCAGAAAAAAATGGCTGGGGAACTATTCCACCAAAAGACGCCCACCTTCTTGCTAAAGGATCTGAGCCAGAAAGTATCGGGCAACACGACGTTTCTAAACTAGCCCGTGGTGAATATTTACACGAAACAAATCTTGTTGAATGGGAGATGGGTAGAGCCTTAAATGTTAAGGTAGCAGATTCAGACGAAACATGGGATGAACCCGCACCAGCATATGATACTGAATATCCACATAATAAAGTAATCGAAAGTGGTGTGCATACTATTGAGCTTGATGATACTCCCGGCTCAGAAAGAATTACTGTCTGGCATAAGGAAGGTTCTTATGTACAGATCGATTCTCGTGGTACTGTTACAGAAAAATCAAGATCAGACAAATATGAAGTCATTGATAGAAAACAGCACGTATTAGTTGGTAATGCAAGTACTGTTACAATTAATGGTGATGCACATGTCTACGTAAAAGGCCATAAAGTAGAAGAGATCCAAGGAGATCTAAAACAAATTGTACATGGTAATTATTATCTCGGTGTAGGCGGACCTGAAACAATTATCAATGGATCTGAAAACCTACAGATGAGAGCAGGACAGGTAAAGGTAGAAGCTAATGCTGGCTACATGTCTTTTCTTTCGAAGAAAGAAACCCAGATAGAAGCCGGACAAGGTATCGGTATTCAGGCACCAAAAATATTTGGTACTGCGTCAGAAGAAATGCTTTGGCATTCTGATAAATTATTTGCTATGGATTCAGCAGAAGACTTTAAGATCAAAGGTGCTGACGTAAGATTCCAAGGTACAGACTCATTTGATCTCAAAGGAGATGCTGAGTTAAGAGTCAGTTCTGATGGTTATGTGATGGTTCGTGGTACTACAACATTTATTGACGACTTTGTTCGCATGGCTGAGGGCAGTGCAGATCCTGCTAGAGACGCGCAGGATGTCACGAGACCTGGTGGTATGGATACCAAGGCACAGCCCGTTAAAGCTCCAGAGCCTCCTGAGAAAGGCGTTAACCTACAAACAAATAAAGACACCGGATCTCGTGGTAGTGCCGGTGCATCTTCACCTGACCATTCTGGTGAAACAGTATCCACCACAGAAACTCTTGCATCAACTACTCCTGCAACGGCAGCAATGCAAAGTAGTTTGACTCCTCTTCTAAATCTTATTGCAAGATTTGAAGGAGATCAGGATGGTGGATATAATGCTGTATCAGGACTAATTGATCGAGCATTGCGCCCATCTAGACCAATCACAACTATGACTATTGGACAGGTTCTTCAATATCAAGAATCTGTTGATAACGCTTCAGGTTCAGAGGCTATGGGCAGATATCAAATCATGGAAGATACTCTCCGTGGATATGACAACGATGACAATGATCCGCCACCTCCTGGCGATCCACTATATGCAAAAGCAGGTCTAGGATTGGGTGATAAATTTAGTCCGATTAACCAAGATAAGATGGCTGTAGAATTACTTAGATTCCGCGGTCTTGACGGATATCTCAGCGGTAAGATATCTAGAACAACCTTTGCAAATAATCTTGCTGCAGAGTGGGCTTCACTTCCAATTGTAAACGGTCCAAAGGCTGGTCAAAGCAGATACTCTAAGCCAATTTATGCTGATGGTAAACTGGTGAAGAATAATGCTAAGATTACTGTTGGAGAATTTGAGAAAGTGCTTGATGAGATTAAAAGTAACTATGAGAAAGCATCTACTACCGTAACTTCTAAACCTGAAACTGGAGGTTCCTATGACGTGTAAATGTTGTGGCATGGAACAGTGTTTAAATCCTGGCCAACAGGTAGATACAACCACGAAGCTTTCTGGTGTAAACGGTAGAGGTGAGCTTACGATTAGCGCTCTTGATCAGATTGAAGCTAATTTCAGAGCAAGCATGATCGAGGACACTTCTGAAAATGTTTTAATTCAATCTGTAAAAAGATTTCCAAACTTTTACGATTCTCTTTCTAAATTTAATACTGACTTCTTAAAAAGAGATATCGCGCAGACTTACATTGGTGCAGATGATAATGAAGTATTAGAATATAGATTAAATCGTGGTCCTATTACTCCTTTAGAATATGCTGAGTATTTAAGAGAGTTTAATCATACACCCACCTCTATTGAAAACCTTTATAATACAAAGCCTGCGCAGATTGTATCTGAGCTTAACTATTATTATACTGGGTCTTCTTCGAATAGTATTCTAGGAAAGTTTTGTGCACTTATGCCGAATATATTTGCGGCTATCGATGCTTTTTTTGATCTACTTGATGATATCGATGGTTTGATTCAGGATGCCTTTACATTCCTTGCAAAGATACGTAATGTTGAAGATGAGCTTAAAGCATTATTTGAAAAAATTAAAGTAAAAGCTCTTATTGAAGCTATTAAAGAAAAGGTAGAAAAAGCATTTGAAAAAATCGTAAAGCGTGTAGAGAATGCTATTAAAAACTTTAGTGTTGAGAATATTATGGGACAAATCGAAACATTTGTCAACGACAAAATTGTAAAAAGAATTACTCAGCTTAAACACGAAATATTAGAATTCTTTGATGAAGAAAATATTAAGAATCTTGGTAAGAAACTTAGAGCTCAAATTGATTATGCTATGAGTGTTTTCGAAAACCCATCTCTTGAAGAGGTACAACTTTTAATTGCAAAAATCTGTGGTTTGATTACTGGTATTGAAGGTGTGATTAATAAACTAAAAGATCCACTCAACGACTTTTCAAATCGTTACGAAGAAGTGTTTTATACACTAAAAAATGTGTCAGATCGAGTAAAAGGTGAGGCTATTAGAGCTGGAGCTATCAGATTAGAAGATGAGGTACGCAAAGAAAGAATAAATAAATCAAGAGAGAAATTTGAACAAAAAGGTAATGTACCGCCTCCAACAACTCAAGAGTATGAAGGAGTGCCAACTTGGGAAGAAATTAAAGATAATAAACATCCTAAGATTGGTATTCAAGGTGGTTGGGTAGCGGCTCTTGGAAGTGCTGGATGGACACAAACTGATCCTGAAGTAAAAGCTATGCTCATGAAACTTCAGGCTAAAGTCGGTAAGCGTCTTATCGTAAACAGCTGTTGGAGAAGTATGCAGTATCAGAAAAAACTTTATGACGCTGGTAAAACTACTACACTTAATGGTCAGCACACTAAGGGAATGGCTTTTGATATTACATGGGCTGGTTGGAATAGAGAAAGCACACCAGTTTCTGAAGAAGCTTATGATTTTGTAGATCTAGCAAAAGAAGTAGGTTTTAGAGGGTTTGGCCGTTATAAAGGATTTATTCATATTGATAAAGGCCCAACAAGAATGTGGAAGTCTGAAGAATTTAAAGCACTAGAACAAAAACAACTAGGTACGTCAGTATGACAATAGAACTATTAACAGGTAGAACTAAAAAGATCTCCATATATTCCGATTTTAAAAAGGATATGGAGAAAAGTCCTGTGTCTTCTGATCTGACAGTGCGCAAAGACGAAGAGTCTGTAAAAGAAGCAATTAAAAATCTATTACTTACTGATCGTGGTGAAAGATTGATGCAACCAAATCTTGGTGGTCATCTCAAAGCCATGCTATTTGAAAATATAACGCCCGGCGTTTTAAAAACAATCGAAGATCAAGTACGAACAACACTAGATATTTACGAGCCTAGAGCTGAATTACTAGATGTAACAGTATCCTCTCTAGTTGACGATAATACTGTAAGAGTTCGTGTTGAATTTATGATACGCAACCAATCAAATCCAATATCAGTTGACGTATTTCTAGAGAGGACAAGATAAATGGCATCTAAACTCAAAATTAATGAATTAGATTTCGCAACAGTGAAATCGTCACTGAAAGAATATATGAAGAGTCAAACACAATTCAAAGACTATAACTTTGAAGGCTCTAACATGAGTGTTCTTCTTGACGTATTAGCATATAACACTTATCATAATAACTTTTATTCTAATATGGCATTGAACGAGATGTTCCTCGACTCAGCCGTACTTATGAACTCGGTTGTTTCTCATGCTAAAGAACTGAACTATCTGCCAAGAAGTAGAAGATCTGCAAAAGCTGTTATTAAAATCACAATCACAAACGACACGCCAGGAATCCAAACTATTCCAATTCCAGAATATACTCAGTTCCAATGTGTATATCAAGGTCAGAACTTTGAGTTTGTTACAGATAAAGCTTATGTTGCTAAAAAGGTTGCAGTCAATACATTTGTTGCAGATAATGTAGAGATCTTCGAAGGTCAAATGCTTGCGAGCTTTGAACGCGAAGGTTATTTTGTTGATGCTGACGGTATTCTTCGTGTTATCCTCTCAAACGAGAATGCTGATACAGATTCAATCGTCGTATTTGTTGACGCTGAAGAAACAGAAAACCAAAACATATTTGTAAGAAAGAATGATATCTTTGGTGTTGGTCCAACAGATAAAGTATTCTATGTAGAACCATATTTTGATGGAAGATACACTATCTACTTCGGTAATAATAGATTCGGTCTGCAGCCTCTAGAATTTGAGGATGTTCGAGTAAGATACAGAATCTGTTCTGGTGAAGAGCCAAATGGCGCTGATGTATTTAGTCTTGAATTGAATAGTGGTACTGCTGTTGTTGAAACAATTAGTGCTGCGTCAGGTGGTGCTGAAAGAGAATCTCTTGAAAGCATTCGTTACTTTGCGCCAAAAGCACTGCAGATTCAAGAGCGAGCAATTACAACATCAGACTATGAGATTCTATTGAAGCAAAACTTCCCAGAAATTAAAGCCGTTTCTGCTTACGGTGGTGAAGATCTTACACCTCCAAAGTTTGGACGAGTTGCTATTTCAGTTTATCTTGGTGAAAGAGAAGACAGTCTATCGCAAACATTGTCTGCAAGATACATTGAGTTCCTACGAGAAAGATCTCCTGTTGCTATTGAACCGATCTTTATTGAATCTGAATTCCTATATGCTTGTTTGTCTATCGACGTGTATTACGATTCAAATATTACAAGCAAATCTCCAGATCAAATAGAAACAGAGATCAGATCTGCTATTACAACTTATAGTAATAATAATCTCGATGACTTTAATAAAACACTTCGCGTATCAAAACTTTCGGGTGATATAGATGATGTAGACGTATCAATTCAATCTAACGAGATTGACGCGTGTCCATATATCTTGTATTCACCAGCAAAAGGCGTATCGGCAAACCCATCATTTAAATTCTTTGCTGAGTTAGTTAAGCCATATCCTTTTGATGATACAATTGGATTTATAGATTATAAGCCTGCAATTAAAACAGGCTCTTTCACATATGACAATACTCAAGTTTACATGCAGGACGACGGTAAAGGAAATATTCAAATCGTAACAAACGATCCTGTAGATCCTAAGGTTGTTCTACCAAAAACTGGTACAGTAGATTATACTACTGGAGAAGTTAACTTAACAGGACTTACAGTGCAGAACTATACCGGTGCTGGAATTAAAGTGATGGCAACAACTAAACGAGACGACATTAAGTCACCTAACGGAAGAATCTTCTTTATCCAAGATGAAGATGTAACGATTAACATTAAACCGATTAAGATAACATAATGGCGAAAATCGAGAAAAATATTGCTCACCAGATTCAGCTGCAGTTCCCTGCACTTTACAGGGATGAAGGTCACGAGCTTGTAAAATTTGTAGAAGAATACTATAAGTTTCTAGAAACACAAACTAATATGTCTGTGTATAATAACAGACGTTTGTTTGAATATCGTGACATTGCTACAACTCTATCTGAAATGATTATATTCTTTCAGAAAAAGTTTCTTGCAGATCTGCCACTTGATGACGTAGGTACGGTCAAGTTTATTGTAAGAAATATTATGAGCCTTTATAGAAGAAAAGGTTCTGAGAGCGGTATTGTTCTTTTCTTTAGAATGTTCTTTCAAGAAGATGTAGAGATATATTATCCTGCATCTAATATTCTAAAACCCTCTGATTCTTCTTGGAAAACTGGTACATATCTTCAGTTGTTCCCAAACAATGCTGAATTCCCATCACCAGCAAATTCAGCTATTATATACGAATATGATTCACTAGCGGGTAAGAACATTATCGGTAGTATTTCTGGTGCGCGAGCTGCTGTTGATAAAATTAACTTTATTATGTTGAATAGAACTCTTGTTCCTGTAATTTATATTAACGATGTTAAAGGCACGTTTATTAAGTTCGATGATATTATTACAAGGGTAGACGGCACTGATGTTAAGTTTGGTCAGGTACAAGGCTCTGCTTCTTCTATTGATATTGATCAGACTGCACCTAGAACTACAGATAATAATATCGGTGATATTTTTGACTTTACATCTTCTCTTGGTAAAGGTGGCAGAGCAATTGTTACAGAATTGCAAGATGAATTTACGGGAACGATCTCATATACAATTGAAGATGGTGGTTTTGGTTATTCGACTGCTGAAACAAGATTGCACGTTTCAGATCAGGTTATTATTCTAGATAATGAAGACCAAGACTTCGTTATTGAAGAAAGACTCAGAGATGCGAGTGGAAACGAAGGTTTTGTAACTGGACAAAACCCTGCTGCTGTTGGCGTTAAAATGAATGCTGGAAACGAGTTTGATGGTACAGCAATCTCAACACTCGATAGAACACCGAATATTACTCTTCAACCTGCAGATTTTTCTTTGTCTGAAGTAAATAGTTCGTCGCCGGGCGATCTATTCCCAGATACTGGAGATCCTGATGACGTAACAGTTACTTTAAGTAATATAGAAACTGTTGAGCTTATTACAGATATTATTGGAAACTTTTTAAATGTTCCAATTAACTCTACAAATTATAGTACCGTGCCACCAGCTCTAGTTCCTATGTCTGGTGCTGATCCAACTCCTGCCTTGGATTCTGTTATCAACGAGGCATTCGATCTTACGCCGTTTGATATCGGTAAGGTTAGAACTCTTGTTAATGTTAATCCGGGTGCATCATATGAAAATGACGTGTTTGCTATTTTGAGAGATCCAGTAATGGAAGCTTTTGAAAGACACGATCAAAACCTTGTTCTTTCAGAATTTAGTGCTAACTTTGATAAAGGCGATATAATTACACAAGGAACAGTAACGGGTGAGATTATAGGATTTGATTCTACAAACCAAGTTTTACAAGTAAGACCATATGCTTATTATGGCTTTACAGCCGGGACAATTGTTCATGAAAGTAACTCATACAATGTAATTACAGCAGAAAGAAACTATGATACTAGAAAGTTCGGTGAAAACGCTCTTGTAAGTACTCTTACTGAATTCTCAATTGGCCGCATTAATAAAGTAAAAGTAATTAATTCAGGTTTTGGTTATATTGACCAAGAAACTGTTTATCTAAGAGATGCAAACAACGATGTAGTTGCACAAGGTACTCTAAGCGCGCTAGAACAGGGTGTGACCGAAGGTTATCATGGAAACTTTAATTCACACATTAAGCCTGAAAATAAGATTAGAGATAACGATTATTACCAAGAATTCTCTTATGAGATTCAAGGTGTAGTTGATCCAATTGAATATGATGAGATTCTCAAAAGAACAGTGCACCCTGCAGGTACTAAAGCATTTAATAAATTCGTTTATAAAACAAAAGTAGAAACAAATATTGGATCTAAATTCTCATTAACACGTAAAGATGATTATGTTGTCGGTGGTCCACCAGTCGTTGGACCAGGACAAAGTGCGAATACTTATGCAGTAACTTCTGATAAAACAGACATTACAGTAGATAGTACCATCCTCAAGGTTGACGCATTATAATAAATAACTAAAAACTTAGGAGCTGAAATGGCAAGGCAAAATATTAACATCGGCGTAACGTCGAACGACGGAACAGGAGATCCGTTGCGCGATGCTATGGATAAAGTTAACGATAACTTTGTTGAGCTTTACGCCAACGTCGCAAACATGTTTGACGGGACCTATGCAAGTTTAACCGGCAAACCAACTATTCCTGCAACATTACTCGATCTTGGTATTAGTGAAGGTACTGCAGGACAAGTTCTATCAACAGACGGCGCGGGTACTTTTACATTCGTAGATGCGTCAGCAGGCAATGACGCTGGCATTGACACTCACTTGAATACAAGTACTGCAGCAACGAACGAAGTACTTTCGTGGAATGGTACAGATTACGACTGGGTTGCTCAACAGGCTGGGGCAAGCTATACAGATTCTGACGCAGTTAGTGCAGTTCAAGCAGTAAATCTCGATATGGGCACAAACAGCATTACAACAACTGGTCCAATTTATTTCTCAAACAACTTCGCAGATACAAACGCACTTCCAAATGCTACAACATACCACGGTATGTTTGCTCATGTTCATGCAGAAGGTAGAGCATATTTTGCACATAACGGCGCGTGGGTTGGTATTGCTAATCAGTCTGAGATCGGTGGCGGAGGTGGTGGTTCATCTCTACAAACTCGTTCAGCTGCTACAGGTACTTCTACATCTTTGGCTGATGGAGCCTCTGCAGACGTAGAAATCACTGGCTTCAAAGGCTATGCCCTATTAAAAATCGAAACAGACAGAGCAGCTTGGGTAAGAATTTATACTGATGCTGCTTCTCGTACAGCAGATGCTGGGAGAGCGGAAACATCAGACCCGGCGCCAGACGCGGGTGTAATTGCTGAAGTTATTACAACAGGCGCACAAACGGTAGTTATCTCTCCTGGTACTATAGGATTTAGTAACGAAAGTACGCCCGATACAACAATTCCAGTAAGAGTAACAAATAAATCTGGGTCTACATCAACAGTACAAGTTGTGTTAACAGTTCTCCAGCTGGAGGCATAAATGGAAGAACCAAAACAAGAATGGATCGTTACTCTTCATCGTAAAGAGGATCTAGAGGATTTCTATAATGATATGGAAACTCCTGGCGGAAATCTGTACATTCCCGATAGAGAAGTAGAAGTTTCTAAACGTAGAACTATTTCTCGCAACACTCATTACATGCTAACTAGATCAGAAGTTGAACTTATAAAAGCTGATGATAGAGTTTGGGATGTTGAGTTAGCAGAATTGGTTGACATTACGATAAGACCAGCCTATACTATTACAAACGGGCAGTTCAGTAAATCTTGGTCTACGAATGCAAGCCATCTTAACTGGGGATTACTTCGTCAATCAGAAACATCTAATAGAGCCAACTGGGGTGATGGTGGAACAACAACAGTCACTTCAGATTTAACTATTACGGCTTCAGGGAAACACGTTGACGTTGTAATTGTAGATGGACATATTGATCCTGCTCATCCAGAGTTTGCAGTAAACCCAGATGGATCCGGCGGTTCAAGAGTGATACAGTATAACTGGTTCCAAAACGATATTGGATCTGGTACTGGAACTTATACTTATGACCGTTCTGGATCTTATACAAATGCAATAGATGAAGACGATAACAATCATGGATGTCACTGTGCCGGAACAGTAGCAGGAAACACTCAAGGCTGGGCTAGAGATGCTAATGTTTATAATCTTAGTCCATATTCTACTAATCCAAACTGGAATACTAATGGTTACAGCTCATCTACTTATTGGGATTATATTAGAGCATGGCACAACGCTAAGCCTATTAATGCCGCAACTGGAAGAAAAAATCCTACTATCACAAATAATAGTTACGGATCTTCAATTACTCCCGGAGACAACAACTTTGGTAATGTAACTAGAACTATTTACCGTGGTACAGATTTTAATCCTGGCAGAGACATGACGTTGTCAGAATTAAACACCCGTGGTTTTGGTAATAGCTCATTAACAGGATATGCGTTTCCAAACTATTTTACATCAAGACAAGCAGACATTCAAGATGCGATAGATGATGGAATTATTATTGTAGCATCTGCTGGCAATGAATATTGGAAAATTTGTACTCCAACAGATCAGGACTATAATAATCTTTGCTACTTAACTTATTATGGCTTTACTTACGCCTTCTATTATAATAGAGGAACAGGATCGGGTGCTGGATACGCTCCTGTTATTGTCGTTGGAGCAACAGGCAACGATAATAATGAAGATAAAGCAACGTTTAGTAACTGTGGAGATCAAGTAGATGTCTACGGTGCTGGTGAAGCAATTCAAAGCTCAGTGCATAGTGGCGGAACCACTGATCCAAGAAATTCTAGTTATAGATTAGCCAAGTATCAGGGTACAAGCATGTCAGGACCTCAGGTTGCTGGTATACTTGCTATATTAGCAGAATCATGGCCCAATATGACTCAAGCCGAAGCCCATGCATGGATTATAGATAATGCAAATGAGAATCAAATGTTTGATTCTGGAACTGACGACCCAACAGATTGGCAAAGTTTAAGAGGCGGTGCAAATCTTTTTGCTCGTTGGTTTAATCAAAGACCAGAATCAGGCACCAGCTTCCCACAGAAAAATTTTAGACCTAGAACTTCTTCAGGAAGAGTCTATCCACGTCCTAGAATCAGAAGAAGAGGCTAGAAATGTTTATAAATATTGTAAAACAGCGAGATTGATATGGGCGAAGTAGTAACCACAAGATTAAAAGCTGACAATTTACGTCTATTTGATAAAGAAGTCAGAGATAATAATTTATATGTTTTTGTTTCGGCGGTAACAACCGAGACAAATACACGCCTGAGCGCTGTTAACTCTATTCAAAATAAAAATTTATTTTTAGAAAAAACACTGTTTGGTAAAAAGATCTTCCCTAACGATATTCGCTATATGATTAAGTACCATGCTTGGCAAAAAGATCAAGTATATGTGCAATATGACGATACAGTAGATCTAGAAGATAAAAAGTTTTATGCTGTAGTTGGTCCAAACAATAATGACACTGGAGACTATAGAGTTTATAAGTGTTTGTTTAATAATTTTGATTCTCCATCATTGAATCCACCTAACTACAACTCACAAACAGAAAACCAAATCTATAGAACTGCAGATAAATATGTCTGGAAGTTTATGTTTGTGATTTCTGAATCTGATTTTGAAGCTTACAATGCTTCTGGTTATATTCCGCTTATTGGTGTTACAGATTCAGATCCTTTAGCAAATACTCAGGTAGAAGTTACGGGTTCTTCTATCAGTGATATCTTTGTAACAAACCCGATTGAGAATGCTGGCTATCCTTTCGTATCCGGTATATTTGCGTCTGCTCCTCCAAATAACAGTGAGGTAAGAGTAAGATCAGCTAACCTAAGTCAAACAAACGGTTACTACGTGGGAATGTCTTTATATTGTACAGATCCAGGCGGTGTATCACGCTTGTATACTATTACTGATTATCAATATATTTCTCAATCGTCGGACGGTCAAGCTGTTGGTAGAGTTACAATCAGTGATGGCGATTTCCTTTCTGCAGTAGGTGGAAATAACTTTGCATCAAACTCATCATTCTCTATTCAGCCTCAGGTTGTAATAAGAGGAGATGGATCTGGCGCAGTTGCAAAAGCAAATGTTGTCGGAGGAAATATTTCTTCGGTTACTATTCTAGATTTTGGTAGTGGTTATCACCAAATTGAAGCAGAGATCAAAGATCCTCTTTATGAGTTCGATCCTGGCGCCGCTGGATCTACTGACGTTCGTTGTTTACTTAGACCAGTTCTTTCTCCTATTGGAGGACACGGTTTCGATTTGATTGACGAGATGCACTGCAGACATATTTTGCTATATGCATATGTTACAGAGACAGATAACAATCAAATTGGTCAAACAAACACGTTCTCATACATTGGTGTTGTAAAAAATCCAGAGTTTAGAGACGCGAATAACGATGTACTCCCAGCAAACAGCACACCAGAAATTTTTGATAATAGAATCGCGGTAACAACAGATGGTTATGCACTCGTTAATCAAAACGATATTATAACTCAAACAGACTTGAATAACGAAGTTGTATTTACTGCAAAGGTCCATGAAGTAGATGCAGATTCAAACACTATTTTCTTGTCAGAATACATGGGACCTTACATTAACACTGTAAATAACGATATTTCTTTAGATTACACTAAGAAATTTGTTATTCCAACAGGACAGAAAATAGCCATAAATACACCAGAGGCAAACAATGTCGTAGAATCTTCATATACTCAAAGATCAGGATTAGTATATTTCATGGAAGACTTTATCGCGTTAGAAAGAACACCGGCCTCCAGAGAAGAATACAAACTAGTTCTAGAATTTTAAGGAAACCAGTAGATGCCTATTAATACAGATCTAAATATATCACCATATTTTGATGATTTTGATTTAGAAAAACAATTTTATAAGATCTTGTTTAAACCTGCTTACGCAGTTCAGGCTCGTGAGTTGACGCAACTTCAAACAATCCTTCAAAATCAGGTGGAGCAGTTTGGCGATAATGTTTACAAAGAAGGTAGCATTATTAAAGGTTGTAACTTTACAGAACTTAGCGATCTAAAGTTCGTAAAAGTAAATAACCCAGATAATTTTGATATCCAGACTTACAGACCAAGCCAGGAGGTGGCTGATGACCTCGCTGGTGATCCTACAGTAGACGTTGTGTATGAAATTGAAGGCCAAACTAACGGCCTTACAGCAAACATTATTTGGTCAGAAAGAGGCTTTGAAACAAGACCTCCTAACCTAAACACGTTCTTTATCTCATATAACAACGCTGTAGATACAACTACAAATACTCCGATTAAAACATTCATTGCCGGTGAAGTTTTAACAATTACAAAGAAAAGATATAATGGTTCTGTTCTTGTTGACACGACAGTTCTAACAAACGTAACTGGTTTGAGTGTTACGAACAAGCCTACTCCGGTTGGACAATCATTTGGTTTGCAATCGGCTTCTGGTGTTATCTTCCAGAAAGGTCACTTCCTCTTTGCTGACGAACAAACTCTGATTATTTCAAAATATGACAATAATCCAGATGGTGTTTCAGTTGGTTTTGAAGTTGAAGAAAGTATTATTCGCCCAGAACAAGACAACACTCTTTATGACAATGCTTCTGGATCTACAAACGAGAATGCTCCTGGTGCAGATAGACTTAAACTTGTTCCAAAGCTTGTTACTAAAACAACTTCATCTGCTGATCTAGACGCAACATTCTTTACATTGGTTCGCTATAAGAACGGTAACGCTGTTACTATTCGTGACGTTTCTCAATTCAATGCTTTGGGAGATGAACTGGCTCGTAGAACATATGAAGAGTCAGGTAACTACATCGTAGATAGAATGGATGTTGTTGTAGACAAACGCGGCGATGATCTAAAAGCTATCATAGGAAAAGGTTCTGCTTACGTAAAAGGATTTAGAATCGATCATAGAGGCGACCAAGAGCTTACTATTGATCAGATTGCAAATACTGTTGTTCATGAGAATCAAAGCATCTCAATCAATTATGGTGGATATGTTAACATTACAGATCTAAGCGGTACAGTAGATCTTGGTATGAATACAATGCAATTGCAAAACTCTGCTGGTACTCCTATTGGTTCTGCATATGCAAGAAATATTACAGAAAATCGTCTATATCTAAGCAATATTAAGATGACTAATTCAAACTTCACGTTTAAAGATGTGGATAGAATTAATGGCGATTCAGGCACAATCTTTATTGCAAACAACTCAATACTTCAAGACGTTAAAAATGCTCCGTTTATTTTTGACACAGGGCAGTTTAGTCTTAAGTCAATTACTGACATGACTATTCCTACGAGAGAATCTGTAGCAGTTGCTGGTATTACAGGAAACTCATTTACACTTTCTGATTCCGACATTCAAGCTGATGACTTCTCACCAGATCAGGCAGACCTAACGTTTGTCGATGCCGGTAATGATAAGATTAATATATTAAGTTTTTCAAGATCTGTCAACTTAAATGAGATCACAGTTAACCTTGATCCTGCAGACAACTCAGATCCTGCCGGTACTCTATATGTAAATACAAGATATACTGCGAATCCAAGACCGTTCGGTAAACTTGTGCGCAATGTTTATGTAAAGAACACTTATTCGGCTGTAGTAAATACGTACAGCCTTGGCTTCCCAGATGTATATGAGATTCTAGAAGTAACTGACAACACTGGAACAGATTACAGTGAAAGCTTTAGATTGAGAATCAACCAGAAAGATACTTTCTATGATATCTCATATATGGAATATATTCCAGGCAGACCAAAGCCAAATGCTGGTACGATTACAGTACGTATGAAATGTTTCGAACCGAATCCGGGCAGCGGTAAATACTTCTTTACGATCGATAGTTATCCTATCGACGACGAGACTGCTGTTTTGCCAAATGATAAATGTCGTTCATGGCAAATTCCAACATACTCATCTGGCAATAAAAAGATTTACAACATGCGCGAATGCATTGACTTTAGACCTCATGCAGACAAAAATGCTGCTGTTCAATATAGTCATACAACTCCTGCATCTGCCGGAACAATTACTCAGACTGTTGGTCAGCAAGCACCTCAGTTCTCAAGAACGGATTACCTACAACCTTGCTTGAATGCTGTTGCAACAGGTGACATTGAAACATATCTTGCTCGTGTTGACAGTATTATTGTAGATTCATTTGGTAGCATTAAGATTGTAAAAGGCGTAGAATCTGCTACTCCAGTTCCTCCTCAGGTAGGTGCTGATGAGATGGTAATTTCGCAGGTTACAATTCCTGGATATCCAGCTCTAAGTCCTAATGAAGCCGCGAACCAAAGAAAATTTGAGTATGCTGTAAGTGCTAAATCAAAAGGTACTCCTCGTTATAGAATGAGAGATATCGAAAAGATTGAGAAAAGACTTGAAGGACTTGAGTACTATATCAGCTTGAGCCAGCTTGAATCTTCTGTCGAGAACATGACAATTCTAGATGAAAATGGATTGACAAGATTTAAGAATGGTTATCTTGTAGATCCAATGAACGACAGTTCTCTTGCTAACCTAGAAGATACTGACTACAAAGCAGCGATTCATTTTAACAGAAAGATTCTTACTCCTGCAGTAAAAACTTTTCCAATGGATCTAAAGTACAAAACCAGTACGAATGCCACTATCTTCCCGAATACGGCAGATGCTGATGTTGCTACGCTTGAAAGAAATGCGCACGTTGAGCTACTTAACCAGCCTTATGCAACAAACTTTAGAAACTGCGTAAGTAACTTCTGGTCGTTTAACGGTACAGCAGAATTGTTCCCATCACATGATATGGTTCATGATACTGTAACAAACCCAACACGTTTGAATATCGATCTAGCAACACCGTTTACAAGCTTTGTTGAAGGATTACAAAGATATATTCCTCTTACTGATACTCAGTGGGGTGACGTTATTGGAAGTACTCAGATCGGTAACCCGAATGACTGGTTCCCAACACCAATTCAAGAAGGTACAGTTTCTACTATTGCAGCTCGAGAGAACGCTACTATCGACCAAAGAGTTGGTGACTTTGTTTCTAACGTACAATTCATGCCGTTTATTAGAGCAAGAGATGTAAATATTTTTGTATCTGGTTTGAGACCAAACACTAAACATTATTTCTTCTTTGATGGTATTGACGTTAATCAAGACGTTGCGCCAGGTACTGCAGTAAATGCTACAAGAGATATTCAAGCATTTGGTAATAAAGGTGCTGATGTACTTACAGACGAAAACGGCGTATTGAGAGCCGTATTTAGTATTCCTGAAGAAACATTCTTTGTAGGTGAAAGAGTACTCTACATTGTTGACGTTGATCAGTACTCAAGTATTGCTTCAGGTTCAACATCTAGAGCTACTATCTCATATAACTCATATAATATTTCTATAGATGCTCAGTCTATGACTGCCTCTACAAGAACTGCAGAGTTCTTCCATAATGAAACAACGACAACTCGCAACCTGCCACGTAGAAGAAGACCTCGCCCGGATCCACCCGCTGATCCTCCAGGAAATGGCAACGGGGATCCACTTGCTCAGACATTCTTTATCAAGAAAGGTATGGGTGAAGGATCTAACAGTGTATTCGTTTCAAAGATTGATCTTTACTTTAAGAGAAAGTCAGAAACGAATGGTATTACTGTTATGCTTCGTGAAGTGGAAAATGGTTATCCAACAAATACAATCTTGCCTTTCGGTAAAGTACATTTGTTAGCCTCAGAAGTAAATGTTTCTGATACTTCAGATCTGGTTACAACAGTAACTTTCCCAGCTCCAGTAAGAATGGACATCGAGAAAGAATACTGTGTTGTTCTAATGCCTGATGCCAACGATCCAAACTATCTGCACTTTACATCTAAAGTTGGTGGCGCTGATCTTACATCTGGTTCTACAAATGGACAGGCTGTTGTACAAGACTGGGGTGATGGTGTTCTATTTACATCTACAAACAACAGAGCTTGGAGTGCTTACCAAGACGAAGATATCAAGTTTAAGTTGCACAGACATGACTTTAATGCTTCAGTCGGTTCTGTTACTATGACAAATGACGATCATGAATTCTTTACATTGTCAGATTGGGATGGTAAGTTTGTACAAGACGAGTATGTCTATCAGATCAAGCCTAAGCAAGGCGCTACAGTAAGTGGAATGACTATTAGTGGTACTACTGTAACTGCGGATTCCGGTGTTCTCGGTGATACATATGCCGCCGATGACTATGTTCTAATGGAAGATTCTGGAAACGTGGCTAAAGACATATTCAGAGTCGTAAGCGTTAACAGCAATACTGAAATGACTGTAGACAAACCAGCTCACTTTACAGTTGCTTCGGGTGAGCCTATCGTTGTAGGTAGAGTTTCTTACTACGATAAACTTGACAGAGCAGAACTTCATCTTAAAGGAAGCTCAGCAAGAACAAGTCGTGGGTTTGCAGCAGGAAGTATTATAGGACTAGCATCTGGTGTTACAGCAACGATTGCTACAATTGATGATATTAACTTGAGTTATATACAACCAATTGTTATGAAAGCAAATGACAGCATTACAAGAACACAGCTTAAAGGTACTTTTGTTCCTCCTGCTAATACAAGCACGACTTATCAGCTTCCAATGAGATTCGGTGATAATAACACATTTACTCAAGGTGTAACACTCTTTAGTAAATCAAATGATCCATCAAGATCGAAACCATTTGATATTACAGTAGAAATGTCGAATAGCTCAAACTCTACATCAACACCTATGGTTGATATGGACTTATCAGCTGCCATTGCTTATCAGTATATGACAGCTTCTACTGCAGCAGATACTTCTAAATATATCTCAAAACGAATTGAGTTGGCAGAAGATCTTGATGCTGAAGATATGGAAATCTTTGTTACAGGTTACAGACCACCAAACACCGATATCAAAGTTTATATCAGACCGCAGAATACATATGACGCTGCAGACTTTGATACTCTACCTTGGATTGAATTAGAATTGGTAGAAGGTGTGGGTGTATATTGTTCAGCGATTAATCAAAAAGATTATCGAGAGTACAAGTATAAAGTAGCCGACGCGAACAAAGATGCTAATGGAGTTCTTGAATATACAAGCACTGAAGGAGACTTTAGCGGATATAGAAAGTTTGCAATTAGAATTGATCTTATTGCAGATGATCTCCATCAAGTACCTATGGTAAAAGATTATAGAGGCATCGCGTTAACATGATACATCTAAAACGAGAGCAATCAACAGGCGCAGTTTTAAACACAGACAAAGCTGCGCTAAATAAATATAAACAAGAAAGAGCTTTATATAGAAAAGTTGAGCTCTTAACAAAAGAACTTGTTGTTGTTCGTGAAACTCTCGTTAGAGTAAATGAGCGCTTAGATCAATTAGAGAACAGATAAATGGCAAAATCAAGTATTACAAACATTACAACTACACAAACATTTCAAAACTGGTTTGATAAAACCAATGAAATGGTAGATTTGTTTAGAGCTGAAGTAGTAACCGCATCTGCTCTCGGTGACGACACCACGGGTAACGCTACTCTTGTGGGAACTTTTGAAGCAACAGATTTAAAAGCAAATGATGAACTTTTTTCAGATCACGTAAGAGCTTATAACTCTGCTAATAACGTTACATTCCACAATCCTATTACAATGAATGCTACAACAAATCAGAATCAACTTGTTCTGAAATATACAGCAGGTGGCCCTAGAATCGAACTTACAGATAATACCGACACATGGACTTTCGGTATGGAAGATTCTGTAAACACTGCTATTATATTAGACACAGGTTCTGGAGATCCTAAACTTAGACTGCTACCAAATGGCACTCTTCAAGTTGTAGATCTATACGTAAGAGATGATGTGGTAATTGAAGATGCGCTTACTGTTCGTGGAACATTTAGTGCAAATAATATCGTAACTCAAGGCGGTTCTGGTTCCTTTACTGGTAGCGTAATTGGTAACGTAACTGGTGATCTTACTGGAGACGTATATCATCCATCTCCAACAGGCGGAAACGGGTCAGGTAAAGTACTTGAAAATGGTGGACCTGCTGCAAATATTCCAGCGACTTTCTTCGGCAACGTTCAAGGTACAGTAAGCTCACTTATTAACCACGACACTGACGCGTTAGACGAAGGTACCGATAATCTTTACTTTACAAATGCAAGGGCACAAGGTTCTTTCTCAGCAGGAACAGGTGTTACATTTGGAGCTGCAGTAAATGATGTTGTTCCAATTAATATTGGTCAGGCAGTAGGAACAGGATCAAATGTAACATTTAGTTCGTTGGTTGTTAACAACGCCACTGACGCAAATCTGGGCACAATACAGGCCAGCGGAGATATTACAGCTTTTGCAAACATCTCAGATATCGCGATGAAAGAAAATATTAATCCAATTGAAAATGCTTTAGATAAAGTTTTGCAACTTGGCGGATACACGTTTAACTATAAGAGTAGACCGGGTGAAGAGATGACTGGTGTTATGGCTCAAGAAATTGAGAAAGTCGTACCTGGCATTGTATATAAAACAGTGAATCCTGATACTAATGAAGAAACTTATGCAGTTCGACATGGTAATCTAGTAGGTCTACTTATCGAAGCCATTAAGGAACTCTCAGCAAAAGTGGGGAAGTAAATGGCTATCAAGACTTCCGGCCCTCTTAACACTCAAGACATCGCCAACGAGTTTACCGGCACTAAGCCGCACTCTCTATCAGAATATGCTAGAGGAGGAGGTTTAGTACCTAATAAAAACCAAAACTCTGCTATCGGTCAGCAGGGCGAACCTATTGCTATGAGCCAATTTTATGGCGCTACAAGAATAATTAATCTAGCGTTTGAAGCATACGGCGGAGGCGGTGCTGGTGGTTCTGGTTTTGAAAACAATTCTGATATTGTAAGTCGAGCTGGATCTGGTGGGCCTAGTGGTATCATGCTTATGTCAACCTTTGATGCTGCAGTAGCGGCAAACGGCGGGGTAGTACCATCACAAATAGATCGTGCGAATTTTCTCACTGCGTTTAACGTAACACGAGATGATGTAGCCCAGACTGATACTAAAGCCGGAGCACAATCTGGTCTTGGAGGAAATAACAACGCGTTTACAAGTGCGAATGCTACAGCGGGTGAAGCGTCACCATTCGGCGCAGGCGGGGCTGCAGCTGCTAGAAATACTGCAGGTGGCTCTGCACCTTGGGGACACTGGGGTGCAGGTGGCGGCGGTGGCGGCGGCGACCAAGGTAATGGAGATAACTACGAGTTCTTCGGTCTTATCAATAGAGGTGGCTCAGATGAGTGGGGTAAAGCCGGTGAAGGTGGTTTTTATGGCGGAAGATGGAACGGTACTGTTGATGTTGATGTAGAGGTTGATTATGTCGTACAACTCGGTAAAGGCGGAACTCCAGCATTCGCTGTAGGTAACCACGACGGCGGTTACGGAAATCCAGGCTACTTAAAATTTGACCTTGATACGGGTGCTGCTACTCAAATCTTTACCCCACCTGCAACTGGTGGTAATACTGAAAGAAATCAATCATATTATTTTGGTTTCCGTATAGAAAAGAATGGTTCAGTAACAAAATTTAGTGTGCCAACAGATCAGCCTGTTCCAGCAAATAGTATTAATACTACGTGGCGATTTAATGCAACAAATACGACTACTACAGGTCCTTTCTGTCGTTTTGGTTTCCAACTTAGATCAGACGGCACAACTGATAAAATTATTGAAAACTTGTCAAATATAGGTGGAAGTAATGTTCCTGCGTTAGGTGATGTAATAGACTGGTTACAAGACGACATTGGTACAGGAAATGGCGACCGCTATGAGGTAAGATTAAATTACAGTAATGTTGTGCAGAACCTTCCGCTTGCTGTAAACTCTCCGCAAACTCCAACTCTTTCTACGGGGCCACAGGGCTCGATCATTATAAGTAATCCTCTTTGGAACACATGGATTCCATTAGATACTAACGTCGCAGTAACATGGGGAAATCCAGATCCTTCTAACGCAGGCTCGGCAGGTATTGCATATTACGGAGTAGATGTATCTGCAGATATTTCTGTTGAAATAAGAAGAATAGGTTATCCCACAACAGATGTAACTCAAACTATTACACTAGTTTTGGCTAATGGGACAGGGGGCAACTAATGGTAGATTCAAATATTTTTAGAGGCTATTATGATATCCTAGATGAAGCATTAGATATATTTCCAATAAGCATCCTAACTACATTAGAATTTGTTAGACGCAAAGATGTGCATTCGGTTGTAATTTACATTCGTAATAACTCAGAAGAAATTAGACAAGACATTGATACTTTTTTAGAAAAGTATGGATTTTCAGTACCAAGAAGATTGTACGAGCCAGGTCCTGAAGGAACACGAACTGGTTTGATTGCTATAGATTTAGGTACGTTGACTACTGATAATCTGAGACTTTACGTGACTACAACTCATAATAAACCTACAGACAATTTAGGTAAAGAATGGCACTGGGGAACTGGATATTATTTAGATAAGCAAGGTAATGTATTAGGTAAAAAACATTATCATATGAATTTAAAACAAAGAATCATGAAGATAGATTATTTTGATTCAGAAAATAATTTAAAATCTTCTGGAACGGACTATGAACATATTACTGATGATTGGACAGTTTGGGGAGGACCTGAAGCTCTTTATAATGTTGTGAAAGATAGAACTGATATATCTCATCAATTTTGTCACAAAACAGAAAAAGATCAAGGCTATTTTATTGTATCGATTCCGGGTGAACGATACGGTATTGTTTTATAAATAAAAAGAAAAACAGCAGACTTATAAGGGTATAACCGAATGTCAAAGATTTCAGAATTAGGTCCAATAACCGGCGCCAATACAAGACCGGAAGACCTCTTTGTCATTGTTAACTTGATTCAAGGTGATGACGGCACAAAGAACATCACCCGTAAAGAACTAGTTCAAGCTATTCAGTACGAGATTTTTAATAGAATCACCATCACCGGTGGTACTATTAGAAACGTATCTATGTCAGATTCTACTTTGACAAGTGTTACTATCAACACTTCAACATTCACAAATGGACGAATCGAAACAACCCGATTTATTGGCGGAAGTCTTGAAGGCTCTATTGGTGTCAATCTTGAAATAGCAAACTCTGATTTCTCAGATGGTACTGGTAATAACAACGTGTTTACCTATACCACTATCGATCTTGGTAGAATTACAAACTCGTCTGCTAACAACATAACAATGTCTCAGTCTGTCATTACTGGTTCTCAGTTTAATGACGGTACAGGAAACAACGTTACTCTTACAAATTCTACTATTGACGATTCAGAGTATAATAACGTTACTATCGATCAAGGTACAGCTAACGGTCTTATTCTTACAAACATTACCATCGACGAGATTATTCTTGAAGACGCGTTTATGTCTAACTCAACTATCGTCACCACGAACTTCTCAAACGGTGACATTTTTGATGCAGAGATCTATGGTAATACTCAGATCTGGGATGTCGCTATCTCTAACTCAGATATTCGCGACACAGATCTTGATAATGTTGTAATCACTAGATCTATATTTGCTAACGGTAGTGTCTATGATACTGCAATTAGTAATTCAAATATCTTTGATACAACTGCAAACAATATTGTTATTACAAATTCAGAACTAAATGATTCTACTGCTAATAACACAAGTATAGTAAATTCAGATTTCTCAGACGGTACTGGTAACAATAACGTATTTACGAATACAACTATGGACCAAAGTACATTACAGAATTCAGTGATTGCAAACACTGCTTTCCAAGGTACTATGACAAATACTGTTGCAGAAAATATTACTATAAACAATTCTGCTGCAACTGAGTTACAACAAAATAAATCTACATTTACAGACGGTAATGTTGAAGATTCATTGATCTCTAACTCAACAATCGACGATTCTAAGCTTGTCGATTTTGACATGGATCTAACCAAAAAGTTTGAAGCTCCTATCGACGAAGATAGTTATTTCGCTCTTAAAAATGTTAAGACCGGCGATGTAGAGCAAATGACTTATCGTCAACTTTATGACGAATTCTCAAGAAAAACAGAAAAAGCTCTTAAGGTTTACGTCTCAGCAGACGGCGACGACGACAATGATGGTACACTTCTAAGACCAGTACAAACATTGAAAAGAGCTGAAGAACTTGCATTAGAGAAAGCCGGTGGTTCGTATAATAGAAACGATATTAACAACGCTGTACACATCTCGGTCGGACCAGGCACTTATTATGTCGATGAACCAATCTCTCTTCCTGATGATTGCTCAATGACATCAACTGCTGGTCAGTATGCAACAGTTATTCAGAAGAAGCCAGGTTGGGAAAGAACAAACGGTATTCAGGTTGGATCAGGTTGTTACGTTCAAGGTTTCTCATATATGAACTTCGAGGTCGATAACTTCGATCATCCTGAGGGTGGTTTCGCTATCGTTTATCGTCCTGGTGCTCTAATGAGAAGATCTCCATATATCAGAGACTCCTCTCAGCTTTCAAACTTCAACCGCTTGGATGTTGAACCTCCACTTAATCCATTCAACTCAAAAGGTACAATCTACGACCTTGGACAAGAATTCTATATCACTAATGTTGTGGGTCAAGCAAACTTTGAGATTGATGATGAGGTTGTATTCTCAAGTGGTGCCACAGGCTTTATTTCATATATTGATGATCTACCTAATACAGTTCACGTTCGCAACCTTAAAGGTAATGTAGAACCAGGCGACATCCTGACTGCACAAAGAGGCGGTACAGCTGAAGTCGTAAGACTTGGTATTGACGACTTCCCGAACAGACTAATTGGTCGTGGTGGCGGTTGTGCGCTTATGGACAGAGCAGTTCTAGATCCTGACTCACTTTACACATACCTACTTTGTTTTGGTTTTACACCTCGTACTCAAAACGGTACAGGATACGTTGCTAAGAACGGTGCTGGTATCAACGGTATTGGTTCATTGTCAATCTTTACTCGTCAGGCGTTCTTCGCTCTTGATGGTGGTCAGGTTACATTGAACAACTCAGGTTCTCAGTTCGGTGACATCTCAATGAGAGCCAGCGGTAAAACAACAATTGTTAAACCTGCAGAAGCACCTAAAGATTCAGCAGGTCAAGGTATTGCGTTACTTTCTAATACAGATTTTGCAGACGCTCTTGCAGAGAACAAACAAGCAATCGTTGACGACATGGTTAACTTCTTGACTGCAAACACTACACATCCGGCCTCTGCATTGAATTCTGATGTAGGTCTTGGCTACCAAGGGTATAATGCAGACAAGTGTTTCCGTGATACTGGAATCATCGTAGAGAACACTGGACTAGACATTGCAACCAAGGGTAACTACTGGGGTCGTTTAAACGGTATTACTTATCGCTCACCAATTTCATATGTTGTTGTAAATGAACAACTTGATGAAACAGTTGGTTCTATTGAGCATCTAAAAGATTCTATCGAGCACATCTTTAGAAATGCAAACACAGAAGTAAATGATAGAGTCTCAACATCAATTGATGAAACACTTAACATTCTTAAGAATGGTGAAGAGTTTGCAAACAACATTATCTTTACCGATACAGGTAATGCTCCTGCAACTGCAGCTCGTGAAGTTGTACAAGATAACCGTGAATTCATCATCGAAGAATTTATCGATTGGTTGGATAATAACGAAGAATTCTATGCATATGATTCTGCTAAGTGTAAGAGAGACGTTCGTGAGTTTATCTTGCCAGCAGTTAAGTATGACACAATGCTTGACACAAACTATAACTCTGTGACAGCAGGTAATGCATATTACTTTAAAGCTGCTAAGAACGTAATCGGTGCACAAAGAGAAGAAACAATTGCTGCATATGAAAGACTACGTTTTTCAACAGACGAGTTGACTCAAGCTAATTCTGCGGTATTTGCTGCAGAAGCTTATGAGAAATTTAATGAGATTATTGGTATTCTCAAGAATGATGGTGACAAGTTTACGCCAACTGCAGTAACTTATACACCTTCAACAG